>OFMT01000027.1_pt1 | contig 145854 bp, 152 predicted proteins | sample 1541891 | NCBI WGS metagenome assembly OFMT01 (sample SAMN04209230, study PRJEB22552) | human gut metagenome | biome: gut; material: feces | host: Homo sapiens | place: USA: Oklahoma | reverse complement strand
TTGAGAGAATCCAGAGGTACATATCACTATCAAGAAGAAACTCAATGTTCTTTGGTTCGCACGAAGGAGCAAGCCGGGCGGCTATCCTATATTCTATCGCAATCTCATGCAGGCTGAATGGCATTAATCTGTTTGAATACATATGCGACGTAATAGAAAAGACTGTAGAATGGCAACCCAATACCCCATTAGAAAAATATAGAGACTTACTTCCTGACCGATGGAAAAAGCAGCAACAGCATTAATTTAATCAGCTGTTACTGCTTTTTTTTGAATTATGCAAGGTATAAACGCGGAGCCGCTTACAGTTGTTCCAATTGTTTCAAATAGGTTTTCATAGGACAATATCCCTTTATAGAGACTCTATAACTACTTAATATATAGATAGTTATATATAAGAAGGTGGAATAGAACGCTCAAAAAATTAATTGGAACAACTGGAACTGGAACGCTCCGTCCAACCCCACTTCTCTCTAAAAGGCTCATAATCAATAAATTATGTAGAAATAGAGACTAAGAATTTGAAGTACAATATCCCCATTTCAACCGCTCCGACGATGAAAAAGCTGGGAAAAAGCATCGAATAGGTGCAACTTTTGCTCTCTCAGGCATCAAAAGACATGCAGGAACCCTTATTTCCGATGCTCTTCCCGATACTCGAAGTGGAGATAAATGGGGTTATTTTTCAGTATTCCGCCCTCAATTAGGGGAAATCATGCCGTATGAAGACCTATCTTGTTGCCGATTCGGGCTATAATAAGGAACAACTGTCCAACATCGCTGAAACTATCTGTCCCAACTTCCGTGAACACGAAGAAAAGAGATTGGAGAAAAATGTTCCGCTATCGCATGGCATCGCACGCTATCGCACAACTGATAAATCGGGATTTCGTATCTTTGCATCGTGATTCAGAAAGCGCGCAAAATCACTTGCCCAGTTGGAGAAAAAAATCTCCCAAATTGGGAAAATAAAAAAGCCTGATTTAATCCGATAAAAAAAGAGCCCCCAATGCGGGAAAAACATCGGGGGCTTTTATTTTGATATCAAAAATCCTTAGTAAGGAAACAGGAGCGGAAGAACGAAGGTCATCACAACGCCGATGATAATCTGCAACGGCAAACCTACCTTCACGTAATCCATAAACGTATAGCCACCCGCCTTCATCACCAGCGCATTAGGAGGCGTGGAGAACGGAGAGGCAAAGCACATGCTGGCGCCCAACGTAACCGCAAAGAGGAAGGAATAAGGACTCACTCCTACCTGCTGGGCCGCCACCAGGGCAATAGGAGCCATCAGTACAGCCGTAGCTGTATTGCTGATAAACATCGTCATCAGAGAAGTGGTGAAGTAGATACCTGCCAAGAGAGCCGTAGGTCCCATCGAACCCAAACTCTCTACCAGCCCCTGAGAAACCAAGGCAGAAGCACCCGTCTTCTCAAGCGCCGTAGACATCGGCATCATGGCGGCTATCAGCACGATGCTCTCCCAGTTGATGGTCTTGTAAGCCGCCTCCACATTCCGGAAACATCCGGCAAAGACGGTCAGCAGTCCGGCGATGATGACCGCCGTGACCGGAGCCACAGAAATGAAATCGAACACCATCATCGCAATCATCAGCAGCATGATGGCAGCCGCCACAGGCGCCTTATAATCCAAGAGCACCTTGTCGGCAGTCTTCTCTGGCTGGTCGATAACCACCCAGTTGCTCGTATCGGTAGCCAGATGAGCCAGATTGGTCCATTCGCCCTGCACCAGGAGCATATCGCCCACATGCAGCTTGGTGGCTATCAGATTGTCGGTAATATATTCATCGCCACGCTTTACGCCCAGCACGTTGATGCCGAAACGCTTGCGCAGGTTGGCATCGCCTATGCGCAGACCGGAAAAATTAGACGTAGGCATCACCACGATTTCGGTCAGTCCCAGGTCGTAGAAATCAATCTTCACATCCTTCATCTTCCTGAGGCCGTAATCGCTGGCAAAGCGTTTCATCTTCTCCTCCTCACCTATTATATATAAGGTATCGTGAACCTGAATGGTACTGCTGCTCTTCGCCATGTTCTGGCTCACATCCTTCACCAGTCCCAGTCGCGATTTCTTCTCGTTTCTTATCTCGATGATACTCACGCCATATTTCTTCTGAATGCTCAGCTCCTTCAGGGTTTTGCCCACGATATCCATCTGCTCGCCATTCTCGTCAAGGGCGGCAGAAGGGCGGCGGCTAGGCACGATGTAGCGATGCAGATTATCGAGCAGCTGATATTCGTCTACCAGGTCATCAAGCGATTTGCCCTGCTTCTTTTTCTTTCCGCTCTGCTTTTTGCTAAGGAAGATTTTGCTGAGCGGCATGAGCACGATGATGCCGATGGCGATGACGATGATGCCCACAGGGAAGAAGCTGAAGAAGGCAAGCGGCTGATAACCGCCCTCGGTCAATACTTCATCGATAACCAGGTTGGGCGGCGTACCGATGAGAGTAAGCATTCCACCCAGACTTCCGGCAAAGGCGAGTGGCATGAGGAAACGCGACGACTGCATGCCCGAGCCCGCAGCTATGCTCATGATGATAGGCATCATGAGGGCCACCGTTCCGGTATTGCTCACGAAGGCGCCGATAAAGGAGGTTACGAGCATTACGAGCAGGAAGGTGATGGTTTCGTTGCCGCGCGAGAGCGCCATGAGCTTATTGCCCGTAAGCTTGGCAAGTCCGGTCTGCATGATAGCTCCACCCACCACGAAGAGTCCTATCATCATGATGACGATGGGCGAAGAGAAGCCCGCCAGCGCCTCGGCAGGTGTCAGGATACCCAGAACCAGGAGTGCAGCCAGGGCGGTAAGTGCCACGATGTCGACCCTCACCCTGCCCCAGATGAATAGGGCTACCGTAATAACCAATATGATAAGTGTTGTTGTCATGTTTTGAAAATTTTTATGTTATAATTACTGTATTTATTCTCTCACCTGCTGCGGCGTCATTCCGGTATGTTTCTTGAAATAGCGGCAGAAGAAGCTGGCATCAGCAAAATGATATTCCCATGCCATCTCCTTGATGCTCTGGGCGGAGCGCTTGAGTTGCATCTTCAGCTGGAGCACCACATACTGGTCGATGATGATTTTGGGTGTATGCCCCGTTACCTGCCTCACGATATTCGAAAGATACTTGGAGGTGATGTTCATCTGCTCGGCATAATAGTTGACATCTCTCGATTTCTTGTAATCGCGTTCCATGAGCTTCATGAAGCGGTTGAAGAGTTCTCTCACCCTGTAAGATTTCACCTCGTCGGGGCAGTTCTGCGGATTGCGTTGCAGATATTCATGGAACCCTATGAAGAAGGCCTTGAGCTGATAGAGTACCAGCTGCGAGATACAGGTACAGTCGTGCTGCTCGAAATAGAGTCTGAGGAGGGAAAACATGCTGTCGATGATACGGGTAACCACGGGCGAATCCTGCCGGCATCGGTCCTCGCGCAGGGCTGAATAAACCGTCTGTTCCAGCTGCAGACTGGCTTCGCGCAGCAGAGATGGATTATATTTCAGCATCTCCACTTCGAAGGCAGAAGCATTCATTCCGGCACAAGTATCCCCCCTCGCAGGAAGCAGAAGACTCCACCTTCTTCACCTCTACCACATCATTCGGAAACAGGGTGATGACGGCTCCCTCATAGAGATCCCAATCCTTATAATTCACATTCAGCACGGCCCTGCCCTTGCGGCAAAGGAGAATGGCTCCATAGGTCAATACCTGCGGACCCTCCTGCCACTCGCTCAAATCGGAGCAGAAAAGACTGGCCTCCTGATAACTGTTCTGTTCTGATAATTCTATCATAAATACCTTTTATTCGCTTTTTGCGTGCAAATATACGGAAATAATGTGAGAAAAAAGAACTTTTGTTCCGAAAAAATCCATGCGGCACGAAAAATTTAAAATGGATATTCGCCCAAATCGCCGTACCTTTGCACCCGAATTCATGAGATAACGGAATTTTTAAATAATAATAATAACAGATTTTTGAATGATAAAGAAAATGATGATTGCAGGCCTTCTCATCTGGGGAGGCTCTCTATGGGCTGTGGCTCAAACCAGAATGACCATCGCCCAACTCTTCGAGAGAATCGAAGAAAACAGCAAGTCGCTACGAACCTCGAAATCGGGTGTAGAAGCTGCCAGCATCGGTATCGAATCGGCTAAAAGCAAGAAACTGCCCGACCTCGATGCATCCCTCTCCTTCAGTTACATCGGAAACGCCCTGATGACCGACCGCGACTTCAGTAACGCCCAAGGTTTGAAATCGCCCCACTTCGGCAATAATTTCGCCTTCCAGGCACAGCAGGTGGTTTATGCTGGTGGCGCCATCAACGCAGGCATACGCCTCGCCGAACTGGGCAAGCAGCAGGCAGAGGTGGGCGTGAAACTCACCCGTCAGCAGGCTCGCTTCATCGCCCTGGGACAGTATCTGGACCTCTACAAGATAGACAACCGTATCAAGGTATATGAAAAAACATCGAGCTCACCCGCCAGCTTATCGCCGACATCAAGGCGAAACAAACCCAGGGAATGGCGCTCAAGAACGACATCCCCCGATACGAACTGCAGATGGAGAGCCTGAAACTGGGACTCACTTCACTACGCAACAACCGCAGTATCCTGAACCACCAGCTCCTGAATACGCTCGGCATGAACCAGGAAGATAAAGGGAAACAGGAGATGCAGATTATTCCGGACGCTACGATTGCCGACAAGGCTTACGCCAAGGATGGCGAAGCTTACTGGCAGACGGCAAGCACGATGAATTCGCCCCTGCTGGAACAGAGCAGCAACGCCATCAGAATAGCGGAACAGAAGGAGAAAATTGCCAAGAGCGACCTGCTGCCGAAAGTGGCGCTGGTAACCGGACATGGTGGATGCATCGAACCTGAAGCTCAACGCCGAACTGAATGAGGTAGATGCCCGCATCAACATCGTATACGCTTATTACCGCATGAAATACATAGCGGGAGAAATTTAGGAAGTGAAGAACGAAGAAACAACGTTCGGCGTCCGAAGGGAAAGCCAATTCGTCTGCTCTTTTTCAAACAATAAAACAAATATAAATTATGAACAAGAAGATTATCAAGAGAATATATAATGTAGTTATCATCCTCTGTTTTATAGGAGCCATCGGCTGGTGTTTCAGCCATTTTTATCATGGTAGCGACGTGGTTTATACCGATGATGCCCAGGTGAACCGCCACATTACACCTATCAACACGCACGTATCAGGATTTATCAAGGAAATTTGTTTCTCCGACTATCAGCACGTGAAGAAGGGCGATACACTCGTCATTATCGAAGATTCAGAATTCCGCCTGCATGTGGCTCAGGCAGAGGCTGGTCTGCGCGGCTCGAAGGCCGGTTCTTCGGTTGTATCAGCCAGCATGGGAACCACCACTACCAACGTGCAGACGGCTTCGGCAGGTATCGAAGAGGCACGTGTAGACATGATGAACGCCAAGCAGGATTTCGACCGTTTTGCAGCCCTGATGAAGAAGGATGCGGTAACCCGCCAGCAATATGATAATGCCTACGCCCGCTATCTGGGAGCCAAGGCACGTTATGAGCAGGCAAGCAGCCGGAAGGCAAGTGCCGCCTCGGTTCGCAACGTACAGACCCAGCAGCTGGGCGGTTCGCGTACCGGTTCGCATCGTCCTCACCCGCGATAACGACCCTAAACAGGTAGCCCTGCTCCGTGCCGGTCTGAACGTAGAAACCAAGGTTCGCCTCAAATAGAATGTTCTATAAACTATAGATAGAATGTTCTATAAATTATAAATTATTAATTAAAAAAATGCCAGGACCTCCTATGTTACAGGGACCCTTCCGCGTCCCTTCGTTCAACGGATATATTCCTCGCCGGATGCCTCTTCTGCCTGTTCTGGTGCAAGGTGCTCCATCAGAAATATACCCGACTGCTCACGATAGGCGTGGCAACGATGGTATGTTATCCCGTAATGATGTATTTCCTCATCGGCATCGGCGTGCTCATCATCTTCCTGCTTTGGGACATTCAGCCTATCCGCAGCACCCTGAAGAAGATGCCAGCCTGGAACTTTGTGGGAAGAAAAATGAAGAAAAATCTTGCATAATACAGAGATTTATGCTAACTTTGCAAACAAAAAAAAGTTAGCAACATGACAAAGAAAGGTAAACATACCGTATTATTTATCTGCCTGGGCAACATCTGCCGCTCTCCGGCAGCCGAGGGAATCATGAAGAGTCTTGTAGAAAAAGCAGGGCTTCAGGATGAGTTTGAAATCGATTCTGCGGGCATCGGGAACTGGCACGTAGGTCAGTTGCCCGACAGCCGCATGCGCAAATGTGGCGCCGAGCATGGCTACAATTTCAACAGCCATGCCCGCCAGTTCCAGAAGTCAGACTTCGCCCGTTTCGAAACCATCGTGGTAATGGACAACGAAAACTACCGTACCATTACCTCCATGGCTTCTTCAGAGTCTGATAGGAAAAAAGTAGTGCGCATGGCCGATTTTCTGACCCATCATCGCGAATACACCACCGTTCCCGATCCGTATTATGGCGACTATAGCGACTTCGAGCTCGTCATCACGCTTCTCGAAGATGCCTGCCAGGAGTTACTGGACAGCATTATCGGGGAAGGGTAAAAACAGATAAAACAAAAAGGGATGAATCATCAAAATATCAGATTGATGACTCATCCCTTTTTTCAATTTAAAATATTTATACCGTAATCTCGCCCGAGCCATAGCAACGATGATGATGCTCATCATAAACTACACAGAACTGGCCGGGAGCCACACCATGAATTGCCTCTTCTGAATGAATCATCCAGCGGCCGTCTTCCAGTTTTTCTATAGTAGCAGGATGATACTCCGGCGTATGACGAATCTTGAAAGTCACCTTCTGCATAGCTACCTCGCGCGTAAGAAAATGGAAATCATGGAGAGGAAAATCCTTCTTGTAGGCCGACTGCGGATCATAACCATGACTCACATACAGGATATTGTTCTCTACATCCTTCTTAATCACGAACCAGGGACCGCCGCCAAAGCCTAAGCCCTTGCGCTGGCCGATGGTATGAAACCACAAACCCTTGTGCTCGCCTATGCGCTTGCCCGTCTCCATCTCTATGACATCGCCCGGCTTTTCGCCCAGATAACGGCGGATATAATCATTATAATTTATCTGTCCCAGGAAGCAGATTCCCTGGCTGTCCTTGCGCTTGGCATTTATCAGATGCTCCTCTTCGGCTATCTCGCGAACCTCATTCTTGATATGATGGCCGATAGGGAAAATCGCTTTTTTCAATTGCCAGCTCTCTATCTGAGCCAGGAAATCGGTCTGGTCTTTCACAGGATCAGGACTCGTGACAAGCCATTTATCGCCATTTTCATCCGTTTCGGTCTGCGCATAATGCCCCGTGGCGATGAGGTCGTAGTTGTGCCCCATCTTCTCATCGAAGGCGCCAAACTTAATAAGGCGGTTGCACATCACGTCCGGATTAGGCGTAAAACCCGCCTTCACCTTCTCCATCGTATAACGGGTTACCTCGTTCCAATATTCATGATGACAGTCAACCACTTGCAGCTTGCACCCATACTTTCTAGCCACAGCCGTAGCCATCTCCAGGTCCTCCTCCGAAGAGCAGTCCCACTCCTCTTTCTCCTCAGGACCAATCTTGATGTAGAAGCAATCAGGATGCAGGCCCAGCTGGGCAAACTCCCAAACCACAACCGAACTGTCGACACCTCCCGAAAGGAGCACGGCAATTCTCTTATCTTTTATTTCATCAATATTCAGCATATTCTTTCCTGTTTATAATAATCCGGTTGCAAAATTACGAAAAAAAACTGATATAATAAGCAAAGAAAGGGCTAGAAATGCATAAGAAAGAGAAAAGAAAAGCCTGCAAAGCCTATTTTTGTTATAGAAAACGCTTATAGCCGCATTCGTAGCTTTTAAACATAAAACGAGTTTTGCTTTCGTTTTTATCCATACCTTTGCAATCGATTTCAGAAATCGATAAGAAAGAATGTTTTTGAAAATTCAGTATTTACATTAATAGATAAAGAAAAATGGAGATTTTAAAAAATCTATTTTATGGCTTCCCAGACCTTTGGGGAGGCGGAGTAGCCCACTCTGTGATGATTCTTTCGCTGGTCATCGCCTTGGGTTTGTGTTTAGGTAAGCTCAGAGTAAAAGGTGTTTCCCTGGGCTTGGCTTGGATTCTGTTCATCGGTCTTATCTTTGGACATTTCTCTCTCAACCTTGACGAGCATCTGCTCCACTTTCTCAAGGAATTTGGCTTGATCCTCTTTGTCTACTCTATCGGTCTGGAGGTAGGTCCAGGCTTCTTCGCTTCGTTCAAGAACGGCGGCAAGAGTCTCAACCTGCTCAGCATGATCGTTGTGGCCCTGAGTATCATTACTACCTTAGTCATCTTCTCATTTTCGGGAACATCTATCACCTCTATGGCAGGTATCCTTTCGGGTGCCGTAACCAACACTCCTGGATTGGGTGCAGCCCAGCAGGCATTCAGCGACCTGCGCCACATCGACGCCCCATCCATCGCAGCCGGCTATGCCATCGCCTATCCTATGGGTGTGCTCGGCGTTATACTCAGCTTCATTATATTAAGGTTCGCGCTACGCGTAGACAAGCAGAAGGAAGAGGATGAAGCTAAGCGAGGCAAAGGACATCTTGAAGCGATGACCCTGAACACCTTCGCCGTAAAGGTTTCTAACCAGATGGTTTTCAAAGATACCGTCAAGCAGATCCGCTATCTCCTGAAGCGCGACTTCATGGTTTCCAAGATTATCCGTAACAACGGCGAACGCCAGAACGAGGTGGTTAACGGCCAGACCGTGATAGAAGAGGGCGACATTCTGCAGATTGTGGCTCATCCTACCGTAGAAGAACCTATCATCGCCCTGCTCGGCGAGAAGGTTGACGTAAAGGACGAGGAATTCAGCAGCGAACTCATCAACCGCCGAATCCTGATTACCAAACCGGGCATCAACGGCAAGAGCATCAGCCAGTTGCAGATTAGAAGCAACCTTGGCGCCAACATTACCCGCGTGAACAGAAATGGTGTAGACCTCATCGCGACCCCAGACCTGAAACTCCAGTTGGGCGACCGCGTAACCGTAGTGGGCAAGGAACTCGCCATCGCTCATACCGAGAAGGTGCTGGGTAACCAGATGAAGCGTCTGAACTACCCTAACCTCATCCCAATCTTCCTGGGCATCATGCTGGGTTGTATCGTAGCCAACATTCCGTTCTTCATCCCAGGCATCAACGAGAATCTGCGTCTCGGACTTACCGGCGGTCCATTGGTAGTAGCCATTCTGATAGGTTACTTCGGACCGAAATACAACCTCGTTACCTACAATACCATTTCAGCCAACCTGATGCTTCGCGAAATCGGCATCTGCATCTTCCTGGCTTGCGTGGGTCTCGGCACAGGCGAACAGTTTATCCAGACCGTAGCATCAGAAAGCGGACTGACCTGGATACTCTACGGCATCGCCATCACCATGATACCAATCATTCTGGGCGGCATCATCGGCAAGCTCGTGTTCCACATCAATTATTATACATTACTCGGCGTATTGGCAGGTGCCAACACCAACCCTTCTGCCCTGGCTTACGTACGTGAGCAGACTTCGGCAGATGCGCCAACAGTAGGCTATGCGAATGTATATCCATTCGCCATGTTCCTCAGAATTGTAACCATTCAGATTATTATTTTTGTATTCGGATAAACATATATGACAGAAAAAGAATTGAAAACCTGCGCTTGCGTAGAGGACAACTGCAACTGCAAGGAAATAGCAGAATCAGAACTCAGAAGAAAACTCGACTTATTATTACGTACCGGTAGCATTCTCATGGAGAGTGCTGCCGACACATCCCGCATCATGCGAACCATGAAGCGTGCAGCAGCTTTCCTCGGTCTCGACGAGCGATACATGCACCTTTACATCAACTGGAACGTGCTGATGGTAAACTATAGCGACGAGGAGCATTCCTTCTCCAAGTTCCAGAGATGCGAGAAGCACGGTATCAACCTCACCTCTATTTCCCAGGTAAGTAAGCTCACCTGGAAGGCCATCAAGGAAAACTATTCGCTCGAACAGTATGAGCAGGCCCTGAACGACATCAAGGCCACCCCACGCAGCTTCACCCCTTGGCAGGTAGCCATCGGTGGCGGTTTTGCCTGCGGCGGATTCTGCATCCAGTTCGGTTGCGACTGGCCAGCCTTCTTCTTCTGTTCGCTTGCAGCCATATTGGGTTTCCGCCTGAGAATGTTCTTGCCAACCAAAGGCTGCAACAACTATGTAGCCATCGGCATTTCGGCTTTCGTAGCCACCCTGATAGCCTGGTTGACCTCATTCCTTTCGCTCAACCCATCTATTGCCGAAGCGCTTCCAGCCTTCATGCATTCAGATACCCCTTGGCATCCGCTGATGGCGTGTGCCCTCTTCATCGTGCCGGGAGTTCCACTCATCAACTTTGTGTGCGATATGCTCGACGGATATATTGAGGTGGGAATGGTTCGTGCCCTGAACACCCTGCTGATGATCTTCGCGATGGCTTTCGGTATCGCCTTCGCTATCCAGGTTTGCCATATCGACAACTTTGTGAAGGATCTTACGATGACTCCTCATCACGAATACTGGGAGTTTGCCATAGCAGCTGCCGTATCGGCCATGGGTTTCTCTACCATCTTCAGCATACCTCGCCGTCTGTTGCCGGTTGTAGCCGTGGGCGGTATCATCGCCGTATGCTTCCGCAATTTCGTCAACCTGGGTCCATCTAACGGCAACATCGGTCTCGACATGGGTCTGAGCATCGGTTCGCTTGCCGGTTCTGCGCTCATCAGCATCATTGTGATCAAGGCGCGCCATTGGTTCCATACCCCTCACCAATGCATCACCATTCCTAGCGTTATCCCAATGGTACCGGGAGTTCTGATGTATCGCGCCCTCTTTGCCTTCATCGACATTCATGGCGTGATAGGCGAAGTAACCGTGGGTATGAACAACCTCATCAAGGCTTCGCTCGCCATCATCTGCATCGCCCTGGGTGTGGCAATTCCAAACGTATTCTTCCGCCGTTTCATCGCCGACAACCGCAAGCGCAAGCTGCTTGCCATGCTGGTAGAAAGAAAGAAGAAGAATGGCGAATTCGTAGATTTGCACGAAGTAGAAATCAAATAATCATCTGGTTGGAAATCTGATTTTCATCGGATGATAACCGGATAAAAAGAAGTAGAGATGCGATAAAACATCATTTTATTCTTCCCAAAAAGAGGATATTAAAATAAATGTTTTATCTTTGCACCCAAATTTAGCTATCGGTTATTTCTATAGCCGATAGCTTCAATAAAGGAACAATATGGAAATACGACAACTGAAATATTTCTTGAAGGTAGCCGAGACGCTCAACTTCTCAGAAGCTTCGCGCAAGTTATACATCACCCAGAGTACCCTCTCACAACAGATTTCGCATCTGGAACAGGAGATTGGTCTGCCCCTCTTCGAGCGCAATTCTCATGAGGTTTACCTCACAGAGGCGGGCAAGGAATTGAGACCTTACGCCCAAAACGCGGTCAATTCTGCCGAAGCCTGTGTAGACCACATGAACGATCTGAAGGAAATGCTTACAGGCGAACTGAACATCGGCGTAACGTTCTCCTTCAGCAACATCATGTCCGAGACGCTCATCGCCTTTCTCCACGCCTATCCTCATGTAAAGCTCAACATCCAATACCGCACCATGCAGGAACTGATGGACGGACTGAAGAAGCGCGAACTCGACCTCGTTCTGGCTTTCAAGCCTCTGAAGAACGAAAAGGCGGTAGACAGCCGAGCTATTTTCAGCAACCGTCTTGCCGCCATCGTGAACGTGAATCATCCGCTGGCGCGCCTTTCATCGGTCAAGCTTTCCGATCTGGAGCGTTACGACCTCATCCTTCCTTGCAAGGGTCTGCAGGCACGCAACGCCTTTGATCACATGGTAGAGGGCAAAGATTTGAACTACAAGATTATGGTAGAGGTGAATAATGTAAACATCATCTTCGACCTTCTGAGCCGCAGCAATCTAGTGACCATTCTCTCCGAATCGACCACCATTCTGCAGAACGGCATGAAGGCGATTCCTATCGATGCTGCCGACAACGAAATGGATGGCTGCATCCACATTCTGAAAGATGCTTACATGAAAAACTCAGCCCAGGAGTTCATCCGCATGCTGAGCCAGAGCACCAGCATCCTCGCCAACTTTGCGCTGAAGGATATCCTGAGATAATCATCTTAACGCCTGGCGGCTCGCGAGCCTATTTGCTTGCGGCTAGAACAGATAAAAAAATCCTCGTTCGAGTTCTTTTTCGAGCGAGGATTTTTTCTTCTTTTTACCTTTATGGGGACCAGCGATGGAATCGCTGGGAACGGGGGACGCAAGGGGGCTTTTTACCCTTTTACTTTTTTACCTTTTTACCCTTTCTTTCTTGCGATGATAATCGTTACACCTGCCAGGATGGCGAGGATGCCGAAGGCAAGCTGAAGGGAGAAACTCTCGCCGAAAATGCAGACGCCGATGATTACCGCCGTTACAGGCTCCAGGGCTCCCATGATGGCGGCTGGCGTGCTGCCGATGAGATTGATGGAGATGGTCATGAAGAAAAGCGACAATACCGTTGGCAACAAAGCCAGCTGGGCAGCACAGAGCCATTGTTTAGGTGTTTGAAGCATCTGTATCGGCTCGCCTGCAATAAACGAATAGACAAACATCGTAAGCAGTCCGAAGACTAATATATAAAAGGTAAACTTGATGTTCGACATGCCCGGATTCTTCCATTGGTTGATGGAGATGATGTAAAGGGCATAGAGCAGGGATGAACACATGACGAGGGCAAAACCCGCTGTGCTCAACTTATCGTTTCCATCGCCCTGATAGAGCAATCCTACTCCCGATACCGCCAGAAGAATGGCAAGCGAGGTAGACCACGTTACCTTCTCGTGGAAGAAGACCGTCATCAGGATGGCCGTCATAATAGGATAAACGAAGAGGATGGTGCTGGCAATACCTGCCGCCATATAATGGAAACTGACATAAAGCGTAGCTGATGAGAGCGAAAACATGCAGCCCAGCACGCCAAGACGAATCAGATGTCCCCACTTCACCTTGAAACTCTCCTTGCGGAACAACATCACCACGGCAAACATCAGTACCGCCAAGAGATAACGATAGATGAGTACAGAACTGGAATTGAATCCGTCGCCATAGAGTTCGAGCGTGCCCAAAGGATTGGTACCATAACATACTGCGGCAACAACACCCGCCGCAAAGCCTTTAACTTTATTACTGCTTGTCATTAGATTAAATACTATTTTTTCTTATACTTCTTGTTATCTATCTATTTCGGGCTACAAAGTTACAGCAAATATTCGAGATAAGCTAACAAAATCGTATAAATATATTGTAATATCTGAGAAAAAACGCTCTTTTCTTGTGCTTTACGAAAATAAATTGTACCTTTGCAATATCTTTGAAAAAAGATAATCAGATGAAACATTAAAAACTAAACAAAAGAATTAATAACAATGGAACAGATTAAGAATGATCAGCTCACACTTGAGATTTCATCTCTCGGAGCAGAACTTCAGAGCATCAAGGATGCTAATGGTAATGAATATCTCTGGGATGGCGACGAGAAATACTGGAACCGCCACTCTCCTATCCTCTTCCCTATCGTATGCGGATTGTGGAAAGACACTTATCGCACAGAGGGCAAGGAGTATCACCTTCCTCGCCATGGTTTCGCACGCGATACAGAGTTCAAACTCGTTGGCAAGACTGCCGACCGCCTCACCTTCGCGCTCATCGACAACGAAGAGACTCAGAAGAACTATCCTTACCACTTCAACCTTGCCATTTCTTACCGCCTGCAGGGCAACGAGATTCATGTCATCTGGCACGTAGAGAATACCGACGACAAGGAAATCTTCTTCCAGATTGGCGGTCACCCAGCATTCATGGTTCCTGGCTGCAAGAAGGGCGAAGAAATGAAGGCTACCCTGAAACTCGACAACGAGGCTCCTGTTCGTCTCTATGGTAACGTAGGCGGATGCATCGACCGTCAGGCTAAGGAAACCGTAGAAACCGACAAGGGTATCTGGGAAGTAAACGAGGAGACTTTCGCAGAAGATGCTGTTATCTTCGACAAGAGTCAGGTTAAGCAGGTGAGCATTCTCAACGAGCAAGGCGAACCTCATGTAACCCTCGAGTTCAAGACTCCAGCCGTAGGTATCTGGAACCCAACAGGCAAGCACGCTCCATTCCTCTGCATCGAACCATGGTATGGTTTGAGCGACTGGGCTGAATATGATGGCGAGTTTAAGGACAAGTATCTGATGAACCGTCTACAGCCAGGTGCAAGTTTCATGAGTGAGTATATCATCAGAATTGAGAAATAATGGAAGAAAAAGACAATTTGCAACTCCCCGAGAACGCATTCCGCGAATTGAAAGACGGGGAGGATTATAAGCCGCTGATGTCGCCTGACAAGGTTTATCCTGAGGTGAACGGATGGTCAGTTACATGGGGAATCGTGATGGCAGTCATCTTCTCTGCCGCCGCAGCTTATCTGGGCTTGAAGGTGGGTCAGGTGTTCGAAGCAGCCATCCCCATCGCCATCATCGCCGTGGGCGTAAGTACCGCTACCAAACGTAGCAAGGCGCTGGGCGAGAATGTCATCATCCAGAGCATCGGAGCCTGTTCGGGTGCTGTGGTGGCAGGAGCCATCTTTACCCTGCCAGCCATCTACATCCTGCAGGCTAAATATCCGGAGATGACTACTTCGTTTATGAAGATCTTCATGGCTTCTGCCCTGGGAGGAGTGTTGGGAATCCTTTTCCTTATTCCTTTCCGCAAGTACTTCGTAAGCGATATGCACGGCAAGTATCCGTTCCCTGAGGCTACGGCTACCACGCAGGTACTGGTGAGCGGAGCCAAGGGAGGCGACCAGGCTAAGCCGCTGCTCATAGCCGGACTGGTGGGTGGTCTTTACGACTTTATCGTAGCCAGTCTGGGATGGTGGAACGAGAATTTCACATCGCGTGTGGTAAGTCTGGGATGCGACCTGGCTGACAAGGCTAAACTCGTATTCAAGGTAAACACAGGTGCTGCCGTATTAGGTCTGGGTTACATCATCGGTCTGAAGTATGCCTTCTTCACCTGTCTGGGTTCGCTCGTAGTATGGTGGCTGATTGTTCCGGGCATGAGCGTTATCTTCCATGATAGCGTGCTGAGCGCCTGGGATCCTAGCATCGTGAAGACCGTGGGTGCGATGAGTCCGGAGGAAATCTTCCGTGCCTACGCCCGCAGCATCGGTATCGGCGGTATCGCCATGGCAGGTATCATCGGCATCATCAAGAGCTGGGGCATTATCAAGAGTGCCGTAGGTCTGGCTGCCAAGGAGCTGAAGGGCAAGAGCGATGTGGATGAGAACGTGAAGCGCACCCAGCGCGACATCTCTTTCAAAATTATCGCTATCGGTTCGCTTGTTACCATCCTCGTAACCTTCCTCTTCTTCTGGTTTGGCGTGATGGAGGGCAACCTTCTCTTCGCCATTATCGCCATTCTGCTCGTGGCTGCCATCGCCTTTCTCTTTACTACCGTAGCGGCTAATGCCATCGCTATCGTGGGTTCAAACCCTGTTTCGGGAATGACCCTGATGACGCTCATCTTCGCCTCTGTGGTGATGGTGGCTGTAGGCCTGAAAGGTCCTGGCGGCATGCTGGCTGCCCTGATTATGGGTGGTGTGGTTTGTACAGCCCTCTCGGTAGCAGGTTCGTTTATTACCGACCTGAAGATTGGTTACTGGCTGGGAACAACTCCTAAGAAACAGGAGGGATGGAAATTCCTCGGTACCCTGGTGAGTGCGGCTACCGTGGGCGGTGTGATGATGCTGCTCAACGAGACTTACGGTTTCGCATCGGGTTCGCTTGCAGCTCCTCAGGCTAATGCTATGGCTGCGGTTATCGACCCTTTGATGAATGGTGTGGGAGCTCCTTGGGTGCTCTATGGCATCGGAGCCGTGATAGCCATCGTGCTGACTTATTTCAAGATTCCTGCCCTAGCTTTCGCTCTGGGTATGTTTATTCCGCTGGAACTGAACGTTCCTCTGCTCGTGGGTGGAGCCATCAACTGGTATGTCACTTCGCGCAGCAAGGATGCCAAGGTGAACAGCGAACGTGGTGAGAAGGGAACGCTCATCGCCAGCGGCTTCATCGCTGGTGGCGCCCTGATGGGTGTGGTTAGCGCCCTTCTGAAGTTTGGCGGCATCGAGGTAAGTATCGCCGACAGCTGGTGGGGCAATCCGATGTCTGAGGTTTGTTCGCTCCTGGCTTACATCTGCCTCATCGGTTTCTTTATCAGAGCCACAAAGAAATAAAGAATAGGCTTTTTACAAATAAGACAATCGCCTGGATGCATCTGAGCACCCAGGCGATTTTTTATTCTATCCGAATAAGTTTTTCTATCCTACGATTCCGCAGCTACGAAATCCATCGGCTTGACGCCAAACTGCTTCTGGAAGCACTTGGCAAAATAGCTAGGACTGCTGAAACCTACCATATAGCTGATTTCGCTGATGCGGTAGTTTCCTTCTTTCAGGAGCTTTGCGCCCTTCTTCAGTTTCACGAGCTGGATCATCTCGTTTGGCGTAACATCGGCAAGACCGCGAATCTTATTAAAGAGCGAAGAGCGGCTTATGCCCATCTTTTCGGCAAGGAACGCCACGTTGAGTTCCGGATTCGCCACATTCTCTTCGATGATGCGAGACATTCGTTCCAGGAACGCATTATCAACCTGAGTTTGAGCTATCTCTGCTATCGGCTCAAGCGGAGTATGAGAGAACTTACTCCTCAACAGACGGCGCATCTCAAGAAGCTGTCTTACGCTTGCCTCAAGATACTTCATCGAGAACGGTTTTTCTATGTAGACATCGGCTCCACAGTTCATACTCTCCGTCTTCGCCGCATCATCGGTCTTTGCCGTGAGCATCACGAACGGCAGATGAGAATATTCAGAATTTTCACGCACCCTACGGCAGAACTCCGGACCGTCCATCTCTGGCATCATCCAGTCGCTTATGATGAGCGAAACCGGATGTTTCTCCAGTTTACGGAGCGCATCCTTTCCGTTGTCGGCGGTATAAACCGTATACATCTTTTCGAAATGAGCCTTCACAAACTGGCGCATGTCTTCATCATCATCCACAATCAGCATCACCGGTTTTGCCGGTTCACGAAGCGGACTGGCAACAGCATCGCCTGCCTTTTGAGAACCTTGCTCAACTGGAGTTTCATCTGTCAGCAGATTTTCCTCAGCAACAGTTTCTTCTTCCTTCACCATTTCATCCGCCTTCTCTACCACAGCATCCATCTGGTTGAGCGGCAAGGTTACGATAAAGGTAGATCCCTTACCTACTGCAGATTCTACTTCAACCATACCATGATGAGCCTCAACGAGATTCTTCACGATGTTGAGACCGATTCCGGTTCCCGGTTTGTTGTCGCGTGCCTGATAGAAGGCTCCGAAGATTTTCTCCTTTTCGTCAGGACTGATTCCCAATCCGTTGTCTTCCACCTCTATGCGGAAATGGTTTCCATCCTCCAGCAAGCGGCAGGACAAGCGTACATAATCCTCGGTATATTTCAAGGCGTTGGTCATCAGATTGCTGATAACCTTGGTAATGGCCTCCTGATCTATCATCGCCACGAGCTCATCGGCTGGATAATCTACATCAAGACGAATGCTTTTCTGCTCGAAGGTAGGAGCAAAGCGCTCTGCCACAGCATGCATCAGCTTCGAAATGTTGTTCAAACGGAAATGAACCTGCATGCCCTTCTGCTGCACTTTGTTGAAATCGAGCAGCTGATTAACTAGCAGGAGCAACCGCTGGGCATTACGGTCGATAACAGAAAGCGTCTGCGTGATAGTCTCACCATCGGAAAGTTTTCCGGAAACCTGTTTCCAATGCTCTTTCAGACTCTCCAAAGGTCCGATGATAAGCGTTACCGGCGTACGGATTTCATGGGCTATCATCGTGAAGAACTGCAGGCGGGCATCTCTCATCTCCTGATCCTGCTTGAGTTCCAACTGGTCGAGTTCTTCCTGATGACGGAGTTTCTCACGTTTCAACCGGCTCTGCATGAACCAGTAGATTGCGTAACCGATGAGCAGAAGATACAGAATCTTGGCTGGCAGAGACCACCAGAACGGCGGATGAACCACAATCTGCAGTTTTGCCTCATTCTTCGACCATACACCATCATTATTGGTTGCCTTAACCAGGAAGGTATAGGTTCCGGCAGGAAGATTGGTATAGTTGGCACGATGCTCGTGGGTATAAATCCAATCCTTGTCTACTCCCTCAAGTTTGTAAGCATACAGGTTCTTCTCAGGCGATACATAGCTCAGGGCGGCAAACGAGATATTGATGGCATTCTCGTTATGAGACAGATTGAGTTCTGCTGCATGACTCAGAGATTTCTCCAACTGGTCGCTACCCGCCTCTATCGGCTGACCGAAGAGTTCTACCGAGGTGATTGCTACAGGAGGAGCTACCTGGTTGATCTTGACGAGATATGGATAGAAGCAGTTGAAACCTCTTGTAGAACCGAAATAGATTCTGCCATCAGAAGCCAGGAGTCCGGCGTTTGGCATAAACTGGTCGCAAGTGAGTCCGTCATATTTATTGAACAGCTGGACAGGTTCACCCGGCGTATATTTCACAATTCCCTTGCTGGTAGAAATCCACATTACTCCCTGCGAAATGACAAGACTCGTAAAATCCTGACTAGGCGCATCGATGGAGATTCGGCGGAATATACCTTTTGAAGGCAGAAATTCGCAAAGTCCTTCGCTGGTTGCCGCATAAAGCTGCCCCTTTTCGCCGATAGCCAGACAGTTTACCTGATCACTCACCAGCGAAGTAGAATCATTCTCTACATGTTTATACTGTTTCCAGACATTATTCTTGTCCAAGCGCCACAAGCCGTCTCCCTGGGTAGCAAACCATACGTTGCCCTGAGAATCTTCCTTGATATCGATGGTAAGCGACTTGAACAACTTGATTTTGCAGAACTTCTGCTGTCCTTCATCGAAGAGGTTGGCACCATCCATCGAAGCCGCCCAGAGCCGTTTTTTCCGGTCGCGATAAATACAATAGGCATTACTGCCAGAAACCTTTCCATCGGTATAGAAAACCTGCTGCACTCCGGTAGCCATATTCATTCTGATGACACCATTGCCATAGGTTCCTACCCACAGATTATTTTCATCAGCAAAGAGCGCATGAACATTATACTTGCCCATAGCCGCCTTGCCCGGATAAGAAACAAAACTGTTGGTCTGGGGATTAAAGCAGTCGAGTCCAGCATCATCCGTAGCTATCCAGATGCGATGCTGACGGTCTTCGAAGAATCTTCCTACCACATTACCGCGCAATCCGCCCAGACGGGCAGAATAAGCACGGAAACGGTCTTCAAAACTCGTAGAAGGAAGATAATTCACACCACCATAGAAAGTAGTTACCCAAATGCCACCTTCATTATCACCCGCAATACCATAAACAAAGCGCTCGCTCGTACTCCGGCTCGGATTGTTGACTTCCGACAACATGTGCCAGATATGGTTCTGAATGTCATACTGCACCAATCCATCATCGCTGGCTATGAGAAGATACTTGTTGTCGTTGCAGTAAAGCTGATGGATATGATGAACAGCATTACTCAAGGTTCCGCTGATGAGCTGTTCGGCACTACCATCGGCGTTGAGCTTGTAAAGTCCGTTTTCCCAGGTTCCGACATAAACATTGCCATCGGGAGTAGCCAGCATCGCCATGCCGTGAAACATGGTTGCATCGCCCTTCAGAGGGAATGCTTCAAACTGATCGGTCGACTTATTGAGATGATAGATGCTGGCTTCACCATGGTTACAGAGCATCCATACCTGGTTGTTGGCATCAACCAGCGTACTTTTCACTTTACCCTGAATATTCTTCATTGGATACTGATGCAGTTCGTGAGTAGTCCGATTGTATCTGAACACGCCCTGTCCGTTGGTAGAAATCCAAACATTCTGATCGCCGTCAAGCGAGAAATTTAGGACAGGCGCCGTAATCTTATCACTCAGTTTCTGGAATCGGTCGGTTGCATTACAGAATAGATAGGCTCCATTATTGCAACCTACCAGCAGTCCTTCTTCGCAAGCTGTAAGGGCGCTCACAAACTGGTCTACAGTCGTAAAGGGATTATAATAGGTTTTGACATCGTATCCGTCAAAACGGCACAATCCGTTGTCTGTACCAAACCACATGTATCCCTTGGAACCTTGAACCACGCTACGCACAGCATTACTCGGCAATCCATCATCCATCGTGATAGAGCGCACCATAGGGTCGATAGCAGCCAATTGTGCACCCGAGTTGGTTTGCGTTACCGAATGTGGCTGCGCCTGAATATCCGTAGCCCCTTTCGAGACGAAGGCTGTCGGCACCTGCGCCTCAGTCCCTACAGGCATCATCATGCAGAGCACAGAAACCATTAGAGTAGATATCTTTCTCATTATATGAGTCTTTATTTTCTGTTGTTAGATAATTTAATGCCGCAAAATTACAAAAATATAACGAGAAATACAACAAAAAGAACAAAAAAAGCCCCGAAACAATCAAATAGCTACTTTTTAAAAGTAAGACTATCCGTTTGCTTCAGGGCAAAACTTAAATAATAATTCAAGTGAGAAGTTTCACTATCAACAGATTGAAACCTGAATTACTTGCTCTTTACATCGCTCCATTTAGGCGGTTTCACACCCAGCAGATTCTTCACGAAGAAATCGTAACGCTTGTGCTCGCCATAGAGTTCGCCCATGGTATGATGGGCTCCAGGAATCACCACGAGTTCGAAATCCTTGTTCGCCTTTTCCAGGGCATTCACCACCTGATAAGTGCTCGAAGGATCTACGTTGTCATCTATCTCACCTACCACCAGCATCAACGGGCGCTCCAGCTTATGGGCATTCTCCACGTTGCTGCACTCTACGTAACTGGAATCGATAGGCCAGCTCATCCATTGCTCGTTCCACCAGATTTTATCCATCCGATTGTCATGACAGCCGCAGGCACTATAGGCTGCCTTGTAAAAATCGCCATGCAGCAATACGGCTGTGGTACTCTCCTGTCCGCCTGCCGAACAGCCATAGATTGCCACATTATCAGCATCCATATAAGGATACTTCTTGGCTGCAGCCTTGATCCAGAGCTCACGGTCTGGGAATCCGGCATCCTTCAGATTCTTGTAGCAAACCTCCTCAAACTTCTTGCCGCGATAGGAAGTTCCCATCGCATCGAGCTGGACTACGATGAAACCGAGTTCGGCAAGCGAAGTGGTGTACCAGTTGTATGGCATGAAACTCTTCGGAGTATAGGCATCGCCCGGACCCGAATAGATATACTCGATAACCGGATATTTCTTGTTCGGATCGAAATTGGTCGGGCGCTGGATGATGCCCCACATATCAGTCTTGCCATCACGCCCCTTAGCCACAAATACCTCAGGAGCAACCCATCCGTGCTTCTTCAGCGTTGCAATATCAGCCGTCTCCAGGGTCTTGACGAGCTTGCCGGTCTGCGCATCTCTGAGCACGGTAACAGGAGCGGCATCCACCTTAGAATAGGTGTCCAGGAGATAACGGTAATCATAGGTATATTGCGCACTATGATTTCCCTCTTCAGGAGTGAGCGCCACCATATTCTTGCCGTCGATACCTATTTTATAATAATGTACCAGATATGGGTCCTCATTCTTGTTCACGCCACTAGCCGAGAAATAGATTTCTCCCTTCTCTTCATCCACACGCTGGATGCCACGAACAAACCAGTCGCCCTTTGTAATCTGTCGGATAACCTTCGATTTCTGCACATCGTAGAGATAGAGATGATTCCAGTTGTCGCGCTCGCTCATCCAGAGCAGTTGCTTGCCATCCTTGATAAACTGACGCCACAGACGACCATAGTTCACAAAGGTATTGGCACGCTCCTCTACCACGGTACGAAGCTTGCCGGTTTCGGCATTCATCGCCAGCATCTGATAGAGATGATGCCCACGTTGGTTGTACTCCATCGTCACCTCCTTGCTGTCTGGTGTCCATTGCATCCACTCCAGTTCATACTGGTTTTCTATCTGATGCTTGTCAGCCTCCACCTTCTTTCCGGTAGCCACATCGATGATGACCGGATAGTGCTGTGGCAGGGCATCGCCCGGCTTGGCATACTCCTGCTTGTGGAGGATAGGCTGCAGCTGGTCGGCAGGCGAAGATTCTACGTAGTAGGCATAGCGTTTCTCTACCGGAACACGCTTGCATACGAAGATGTGCTTGCCGTCTGGACTCCATTGGATGCGGTTGCTGTAATAGCAGCCGATGGTACCATCTTGAGTAAGGATTCGCTTGGCTTCGGTATAAGGTTTTCCTGCCTCATGAACCACCACGTTGTAACCTTCGATGTAGGCTTCCATCTTGCCGTCGGGCGAAAGTACCGGATAGGCCTCCTTCTCCTCATCTACCTCCATCCAATGGCGCTCATGGCGTCTGCCAAACTGAGGCTTATAAGGGCGGCGAGGCTTGATGCCCATCGCCTTCTCCATCGCTTCCTGCGAATCATAAGTCTTCATCTCATCCTTGTCGGCATCATAGGATACAAACTTCTTGCCCTGAGGAGTAGAAATCTGATAATGCAGTACGTGGGTGGAATCGCACCAAGCCGATGAGCGTGCCCAATGGAACACGGAATCGGCAGAAAACTGATGACGCAGCGCATAGGCTCTGTTGTAATCTTCTAATGTGCCCTGTGCTGAAGCTGTAGCTGCCGGCATCGCCATCACCAGGGCAAGAGATGCCGATAATAAAGTCTTATTCTTCATAAGCTATGATATTTTTTTATGTAGATGATTTTTATTCGATTCGTACTTGATTCTTATCCGAATCGTACTTCACTCATATTTCACTCTTACCTCATAAGGGAAACGGCGGGAAGATGGATCGAGCGAATGATTCGCAGGAGCTCCCATCACCACCAGATAGAGCGCCTTGAGAGGCTGGGACTTTGGAGCCACAAGCGAAACCTTTCCGCTCTTCGCTTCACTCATCGGGCTATAGATGCATTCATCGGTATCGGCGGTTACTCCCACCAATCCATAACGGTAACCTATGGTTCTTGCCATCTTGTCTTTGGATGCCTTGAACGCCTTGCCCTCGGCATCGAGTGCTCTGAAATCTACAGTAACCTTCTTGCCAGCCTTCGGGATTTCCAACTTGATGGCATTGAAACCATAGTTCTCAGGAACCGAAGCTGTATCCGGACGGAGATAACCATTCTTTTGCTTCAGCATCCTGGTATCGAAGGTGCAGGCATAAGGACGGGTCTCCTTGCGGGCATAACCGAAATCGAAGTTCACGAGATGACGGTAGCAGTCGAACATTTCATCATTAAACTGCTTCTGACTCATCTTATACTTCCGCTTGTAGGTAACAACTGGGTCCTCTCCTACTTTTCCTTCCCGATAGAGCTGGGCGATGCTTTCCAATCCATGTTTCTCTGCCCACCATTCTATCACGTATGGCGAATGATAGATGTTGTCCAGATGCAGATAACCCTTATGGGTAAGCTGTCTGAAGGCATCAAAATGATACTTCTCATCTGTTATCCAGTCGGGATTCACTCTCCAGAGCATCCATTGGGATGTCATCTCGAAGAAGCCACTTCCTCCCCAGGCTTCGCCCGTTTTGTCTGCCATAATCTGAAGCTGAAAACTGTGTCCCAACTCGTGAGCCAGACAGTTGAGTTTTTGATCTTGAATACGGTTAGGCGTTACCCAGAGCGCTCCGATAAAATTATCGTAAGTTCCGCCGTAAGCTGTTCCTTCCAGCGAATAGTTCACCATCACCATCATCTTGTACTTGTCGCAGATGCTGCCTGGCAGCGAGAACTTCAGGGTATCGCGGAAGAAACGGTAGAATCGTTCAACCTGAGTCTGCAGATTACCCAGATCGAATTTCATCGGCTTACCTTCGAGCGAAGGAGGATTCTGCGGATTGTCTCCGAATGGCTTTTCCCAGAAATACACGATATTCTGGGTCTGTGCACTATGTCGCCAGCACCATCTCTCATCATCCTTGTTGAAATCATAGGGTTTCAGAGAGTCCGGTACGAAGATGAGTTTCTGTGGTGCAGAAACAGGATTTACGGGTCTGGTGGCAGGAGCCTCAGATGGGTCCTGCTGCGCCAGGGCTGCAGTAGCCCAAGGCAAGGTAGCTGCTGTAAGTATCAGCGATAAGAATATTCGTTTCATTTCGGTTATGATTTTTGCGTTATTTATTTTTTCGTTATTTATATTTCGCCACAAAAGTACTGATAATCTTGCAAAAACGCTCGCAATATCGTCTAAAATGATACAAATATCGTATCTTTGCCAAAAGAATTCTATAAAAAGAACAGATTATGAGATTATCAGAAGAACGATATATCAGCTTACTTACCGACTTTGGTTTCAAACAAGAGCTACGAGAATATGAAGACAGCCTCAAGGCTTACCGAGATATAAAAAATTCGATCGATACTGCGAAGGAAGAAGGCAGAGTAGAAGGCAGAGTAGAAGGCATTGCCAAAGAAAAGTTGGCCACCGCAAAACGTCTTCTCGGCATGGGGCTCACACAAGAGCAAGTTGCCAAAGGTACAGACCGTTCAATAGAAGATATAGAGAGACTTGTTTAAACAACAGAACTTTCGCATGTGGTTCAAGAACGGGCTGAAGGCCCAAAAGCTCCTAGCTCAGGGCAGCGCCCTGGGTATAATAGCAATCAGCAAGGCGCCCTGTAAGGGCGACAAGTTTGCGTCCATAATAAGTAGCTGTATCACACTTCTGTCAAGCAATTCAAGCTGTTCAGCCAAGCACCTCAAGTAGTTCAGTAAGCGAGTTCAGACGTCTCAGTTAGCTGATGCAGACGTCTCGATAAGCCTACGGATACGGCTCCGTTAGCTTACGCAGTAATATCTGTAACCCGATGCAGTCATATCTGTAACCCGATGCAGTCATATCTGTAACCCGATGCAGTCATATCAGTAACCCAGCGCAGTCTTCATATGAACAAATTTTATGTAATAATCTATCATCCATCACGATTTATATGTATTACACATCTTAATATACTAATATACAGACACTTGAATAGCGTGATAGATACTTCGAAAACGGAAATATCCATCACGCTATCCATCACGATTTGGGGGTATCCCTCACGATTTTCTCACTACACTCTATCAGATACTGCATATCATTGTTGAAAAGCTTGCGATAGATGGCATCAGACCTTAAAGAATTAGATTCGTGTGATTGCCGGCATATGGCAGCAACCATGCAAATCAAGATGTTCAAGCCAAATAAACGTGGAAGTATGACTGTTTAAGTAATGAGTTATAGAGTATTAAGACAACACATCTTACGCTTCGGATATGTACGTATAAAACAATGGCAGTATCCAAACTACCAGCCAAATAAGTTTAGTACATTTCATTTCGTTTATATTTAAATAAGTTCATGTTAAGTTCCGCTTGCAAAATAACTATTTTTTTCATGAGACTAAGTGAAAAAAATCGTCCAAAATACCATTAAAATAATAGATTTACGCAAAAATACTTGGAAGATATTATAAAAAGTCGTATTTTTGCCAAAAGAATTCTATAAAAAGAACAGATTATGAGATTATCAGAAGAACGATATGACAATCCTGCCTATCGAGACATAAAAAATTCGATTGATACTGCAAAGGAAGAAGGCAGAGAAGAAGGTGTTGCCAAAGAAAAGTTGGCCACCGCAAAGCGTCTTCTCGGCATGGGGCTCACACAAGAACAAGTTGCCAAAGGTACAGGTCTTTCTATTAAAGAGATTGAAAAACTTATTTAAGTTTAAAAGAAAACAAAGCCCCCGATAGCATTGTTACTATCGGGGGCTTTTATATATATTCCCTTGTCTTATCTCTAAAGATCTCAAGGGAAATTGAAATTCAAGATTTACTGCTCTGCAGCCTCATCTGGTTCCATAGGCCAGTATGGATTCTGGTACAATGGAGAGTCTGCATAGGTCTTATGGTCAGGAGCAGTAAGCATAAACTGACGCAAAGGCATTGGCTGCAGGTACTGAGCCATAGACCAGGTCATACCATTGTAAAGCATATTGGTAGAAACAATCTGGTATGGACGGAAATATTCTGTCAACTTACGAGAAGATACTGTAGCTGTAACAGAACCATCATCTACCAACTGGTCTTTTGTATACCATTTTTCCATTGGAGTATTCCAAAGATGGAAGCCTTCTAACTGATAAGGCTGTTTCTTCAACTGATCAAGTGAACGCCAGCGAATCAAATCCATCCAACGAAGACCTTCAGCCATCAACTCAGTACGACGCTCACGACGAATACTATACAAAGTAGGATCAGTCAATGCCTTGCCAGCAGAAAATGCGCCCCAATCATATTGTGTACCAGAACCATCGGTATAACCCTTTAACTCCTGTGCCATATCTGTGGCAGCAATAGTTGTCTGAGGGTCAGCAGCCTCACCAGTAAAGCCAGCAGCCTCACGGATAGCCTTCCAATATGAAATGCTCTTCGCATTTAAATTGTGGTCGAGCATATATTGAGCTTCAATATAGTTGAGCAAAGCCTCTGTGGCACGGAAGGTGATAGATGCAGTATAACCAGCCTGGTTTTCGGCCAAGTTCTGATTAAACGTACCACCCTTTCGAATAGCATAACCAGTAGTATAAGTTACGTCAAATGAGCGAGTAAACACTTGTGGAACTGGCTCGATAGGACGAACCTGCTCAGCAGCAATATTATTATCCTCACCCTGAAGAACGTTCTTCTGACCAGGACGCTTCAAGAAGATAAACAAACGTGGGTCACGATTGCGAACTACTGCATGAGTCGTTGTATCTTCATATACATATCCATCATGGTGTGCATAAGTAGGCTTACCATCCTTCATCAGAAAGGCATCAATCATACCACGGGTAAAACCAGTATAGGTATTACCACGGTTTACAGCCACCTCAATGTTATCAGTCACACCTTTACCCTTATTATAGGCCTTCCAGAGAAGAACCTCAGGATAGGCAGACATGTCGGTATTACCAAACTTATAGAAATAAGGATTGGTATCAGATAAAGACTGAGGTACGATACCTGTATTCTTATCCAATTTGCCTACATAAGCATCACCTACAATGGCAGCCTCATCAACCGCCTTCTGGAAGAAGTACTTAGCTTCAGCCTCAACGCTACCTGTAGGATACTGATAATTGGCATTATAGTCCTTTGACTTTCCTGGCCATCCCTCACCATTAGGAACGAATGGAGTACCAGCGAAATTGGTCAACCAAGAACCCTCAAACAAGGCTACACGGGATGCAAACAGATGAGCAACAGCAGGAGAGATACGTGTGGTTGCTTCCCAACCATCAGGCTCCATATAGGTTACAGCAGAATCCAGGTCTGCAAGAATAAAACGAGCCACCTCGTTGCGAGGACTACGCTTATTGGCTGCTACAAGGATAGCCTCATTCTCAGGCATGGCCTCTGTCACAATAGGTAAGTCGCCGAAGCTCTTGTACAAGCTGAAATAAGCATAAGCACGGAAGAAGTGCAACTCGCCGATATATTGACGAATCTTATTTTCATCACCCGCAATCAATCCATTCTCATAGTTAGACTGTGCTGTATTCAACTGATAGTTGATATCACGAATATTATTCCAGCTCCATGAAGAGTTGTCGTTACTTGTCTTCCAACTACCTTTTTTATACTTAGAATCGCCATCAGAACCAGTCTGATTATCTGTACCATTATCGTATGCGAATGTACCATAGCCTGCACCACTATGATATGGCAATACAGTCTGATAGAATGCATTAGCTACGGCTTGAAGCTGAGTAGCATCCTTGTAATAGTCGGTAGGAGTAATATCTGTAAGAGGCTCTTGCTTCAGGAAATCATTACAAGAAGCCATCAACATACCGCATGCCAACAAAGGAAGTACCTTTAAAGATATATTGAATTTCATATCATTCTAATATTTATAATGTTAAACTTAAACCAAAAGAGAAGGTTGTGTTCAATGGATATCCATTGCCATACCATGTACCAATGGTCTCTGGGTCATACTGCTTGCGGAGAGATGTTCCTGTCCAGAGATTCTCACCCGAGAAGTAAACACGAAGTTTCTCAATAGAAATCTTACGTGTCAAATCCTGTGGCAAGGTATAACCAATCTGAAGATTCTTCAAGCGAATGTAAGAAGCATCCTGCAGATACTTTGTCTGAACCTGCTCATTCTTGGCGCTATAGGCTGCACGTGGCAAGTAAGCGTCCTTGTTTGGCTCCTGGAAGCCATTGACAACAGACCAAGAGTTCTCGTCACGATAATAGTCTTGCAAACCATCCAGGCAGACCTGATACCAACGACCATATTCGAAAGTACCAAAGAAGTAACGTGTACTAGCCCAATACTCACGTTTCATGACTCCCTGGAAGAAACAACGTACATCGAAGCCTTTCCAAGCAGCATTCAAGTCGATACCGAAGAGATAACGTGGTGTGGAATTACCTATCTTCTTAAGATCTCCATGATCTTCCAACGTATTGGCACCCGGGGAAATCTTACCATCATTATTGAGGTCACGATACATGATATCACCAGCACCCCACTTGTTATTGTCAATAGTACTCTGGTCAACCTTTGCTATATGAGCATCCATCTCTTCTTGGCTCTTAGCTATACCGATGGTCTCATAACCGTAGATATCACCAATACGCTGTCCCTCAATATAGTTACCCAATGAATGAGAAGGGTTATTAGGATACCTTGTGATAGTAGCATAGGCATCAGAGAGATTGAAGCTGATTCCATACTGCAAACCATTAGACAAGCGGTCGTTCCAACCGATAGTCAACTCCCAACCATTGGTGCGCAAGTCGGTATTGTTAGTAACAGGTACAGCTGTACCCAAGATGCTTGGAAGCTCAGGGGCATTACCTATCATATTTTTTGTCTTACGCACATACCAGTCAAATGATCCATGCAAGCGATCCTTCAAAAATGCAAAGTCAAGACCGACATTAAAACTCTGGATGGTTTCCCATGTCAAATTCTGAGAAACCAGGCCTGGTGCCCAAGCTGTCATCGGTTTCAAACCATCCTGCAGCCATGTACCATTGTTGGCATATACACCAATCGTCTGATAAGTCTGGTAAGTACCAACATTCTGGTTACCCAAGTTACCATAAGATACACGAAGTTTCAACTGACCAATCCAATCATTGATTGGCTGCATGAAGTTCTCTTGTGCAATATTCCAACCTGCAGAAACAGATGGGAAAAACTTCCACTGATTTCCCGGACGGAATCTAGAAGAACCATCATATCGGCCATTAACCTCAAAGAGATACTTGCCCTGATAATCATAATTCAAACGACCAAAGAAACCACAAGTTGTCCAACGGCTCATGTTGCCAGACACAGATGGATCCACAGGAGTACCATAAGCATCAATACCAGTTGTACCATCAATTTGAGGCTTATTACCAACGATGAGACCAGCTCTATCTGCATATTTGTACTTCATACGCTCATCCTCAGACTGGAAACCAGCCATAATATGGAAGTTATGCTTCTTCTGCAAATTGAACGAATACTCAGAATAGAGTTGGAAATTTGTATAATTTTCCTTATAGTAATCTTCACCTACATAGGTAAAATTATTCTGGTCGTAAGCCTCACCATTCAGATTATACAGATAAGTATGCTGCATATCTGTATGACTCTCATTATGGGATGTACGATAGTTGAAGATAGCATGGGTAACCCAATTCTTGATTGGTTCAATATCCAAACCTACTTGATGATTATACTCATCATTCTGATAACGATAAGTACCACCATTCGTCATGGTGTTGACCATCTCATTATAGAGATTACCATTTCTATCATATAAAGGAACACATGGCCACTGTCCACCAAGATATTCATAAACACCCTGACCCAAAGACTGAGGACGATGATAATCCTTACGAACAAAACGGAGGGAGTAGTTAAACTTCATCCAATTCGTCCACTGTGAAGAAATCTTAGCAGTAGCAGTATATCGGCTACTACCTTCATCAGCAACCTTGATCAAACCATCCTGACCTAAATAGCCAAATGAAGCATAGTAGTTGAGTTTGTCATCACCACCAGTTGCACTTACATTGTGCTCCTGAGAGAATGTATGTTTTTTGTATATTGCATCATAGAAATCGGTAGAAGCATAACCATCGGTAAATCCACTCAACCAATAGCCATTAGCATCCGCATCCAAAGAATAAATCAAATTGCCATTTTTATCCTTACGGGTACCCGCATTAACATATTCGCCCTCAATCCAATCCTTCATACGCTGAACATGATCTGGTGTAAAAAGCTGACCACCACCAATATTCGTATTCGCATCATTCTGCATACAAGCAAAATCGACAGAATTCATACTATGCTTCATACGAATTGGGGTACTGAAGCGGAAATTATTATTGTAGTTCACACTTACCTTGTCACGCTTGCCACCCGTCTTTGTAGTAATCAATATGACACCGAAAGGTGCACGGGAACCATAAATAGATGATGCAGCTGCATCCTTCAATACTGATACGCTGGCAATATCCTGAGGATTGATGGTATTGATATCACCCTCCATACCATCGATCAAGACCAACGGACTTCCGCTGGAACCCTGTCCGATTGTAGTTGTACCACGTACATTCAAGCTTGGAGTATCATCCAAACTACCTGCAGCCTGGGTAATCTGCAAACCAGCCACCATACCCTGCAGAGCCTGGGTTGCATTACTTACAGGACGGCTATCCAATTCCTCGCCCGATACTGCGGTCACCGCACCGGTAAGGTTTACCTTTTTCTGGGTACCGAAACCTACGACCACCACTTCATTCAATTTGGTATCGTTAGATTTCAAAACCACTTTTGAAGTTCCGGCAGGAACTACCTGAGTAGCATATCCCAAGTACGAAATAGTCAACTGAGCATTACGCTTTACCTTAATAACATAGTTACCATCAATATCAGTAACCATACCATTACGGGTTCCTTTTTCCATAATGGTAGCTCCGATGACTGGCTCACCGGCATCATCAACAACTGTACCCTTTACGGTAATTTCACTCTGTTGAGCTTCCTCTACCTTTGGGTTTGATAAGATCTCGCTTGCTGCTAAAGTAGGTAATGTACCTCCGCAGGCAAGGACCAAACACGCGATGGCTTTTACATAAGCTTGACTATGTACAAAGCCTGAGATTTTTTGTGTCTGTCTCATATTCTATTCATGCTAGGTTTATTATTGTTTAAATTTCGATTGCAAAGTAACACAATATTTTGTATATTATGCTACATTATCGTCTAAAAAAGTGAAAATATCGTCCAAACCTGGCGATTTAGACGATATTTTCGTCTTTTAAGCCGATTTTGTTACACTTAAATGTTGTTTATTCTAAATGATGTCTTTGTTGTCTTTAATGTTTTATTGTTTTGTTGTTTCTATATCTTTTTTATTGTTTCATCGCCTTCTTCAGTTTTCCCACAGCAGCATGAATCATGTCGTGGGTTCCACTTCCGTCGGTCACGTATTTCTGAACCATTCTGCCATAACTGATGGCTTCCTTGAGTTCCTCGCTGGTGTTGTCATCCGGCCAACCGGCACGGCGAAGCAGACCGGAAAGTTCTCGGAGGTCTTCCATCTCTGCAAGATTGCCAGGACGCATCGTGTTGATGGCACGGTTCAGGATGGCAGTAGTACCTTCCAGTTCATCCTGGGTTACCTTCTTCTTGCCCTTTGCCACCAGCTCCTGTGCCTGAGCCATCACCTTCTGCATGCGCTCATAGCCGAACGGTGCCCATGGAGCATACTCCGGAACCTTCTGCGAAAGGGCATTCCACTTCTCCTGGTCAGCCTTACGCTCTGCGGCAAGATTCAGGAGAGAATTCAGTTCGGTGAAATCTATCTTCACCTTCTTGCTCTTCTTGCTCTTGGCATCGGTCAGGTTGATGCGGTAGTAGTGGGTACTGTTGGCGTTGCGATAATAGTCTGGCTGGAATTCCTTGCCACCCAACTTCAGGGTAAGGAGATTGGCTCCTGCACCTGTGGTCACGCCGTTCGATTCGCCCACGGTGATATTACTCAATCGGGAGTCGATGTTCAGCGTAGCCTGATTCCAGGTCTGTGCGCCTGTGCCCGCCATCACCAATGGTCCGTACATCAGGGTTCCTACCCAGGATGTCTTCAGCGGAGTACCGTCCAGACTTGCCACATCGCTCGAAAGCTTGTCGGCACCATATTCGATATGCTTGCTGAATGGCATGTCGATTTCTACGACATCTCCCACCTTCCAGTGCTTCTGCTCCAGTTCTACATAGGTGCTAGGCTGATAGCTCTTTGCCATTTCCTTGCCGTTCACCTTGATGGAGAAACCTTGCGTAGCCCAGTATGGTACACGGAGCTTCAGGGTGAAATCGCCCTCGCCTTCCGTAATCTTGATGGCTGAATGCTGTGCCGGCCACAGGCAATCCTGCTTGATGGTCACGCCCTTCTCCTTCCAGTGGAGGGTGGTTGGCATATAGAGACCTACCCAGAGGGTATGATCGTTGGCAAAATAAGCCGACTGCTGGTACTTGGTATGGTTTTCAGAACCTGTACCACCGCAGCAGGTGCTCTGAGGAGTCTCGTTGCCGAACGGCTTGGTGGCATTCAGACCTACTGCATACTGATAGCAGGTCTGATACTGGTCCGGATTGAGCGAACCGATAATCTGATTGTACAGCGTGCGCTCGATATAGTCGAGATACTGCGCATTATCAGGGTTATAACAGTTCAAATCCTTGCTCAACTTGACGAGGTTATACGCGCAGCAGGTTTCGTTGATATCCGGATAAGCCTCCGATTCGCCTTCCTGCAGTCCATTGGTTGCCATACTCAGAATCTGGGTATATGGCTGGCGGAACATCTCTCCATTTCCTACACCACCCATCGCATACATGTATCTGCCCTGCACCAGTCTCCAGAAGTTCTCAGCCAGATTGTAATAGTATGGCTTCTGATTGCTCTTGTAGCTGCGCAGCGCTCCGATAATCATCGGAATATGCTGGTTGGCATGGCGGGTGCGGATGTCATCGATGTTCTTGCTCAGCGGATCATAGAACTTAGGCGCATCGAAACAGTTGGCAGCCTCGAGGAGCTTTGCCTTTTCATCCGGATTGGAAACCATCTCGGAAAGTCGGGAGAGCGATTCGCTCATACCTCCCACCTCACCGGCGATGTACATGTCCCACATCTCGTAGCGGTTGCCCGGCTTGGCTCTGCGCTCATCCTGGGTGCCGTCCTGCTTTACGTAAGTGCGGTAGTGCATGCGGTTCCATACCCAGAGTCCCATATCCTTGGCGATGAGGAGAGCCTTATCGCAGATTTCCTTATCATCAAAATAGGTTGCGATGTCTATCAGACCGGCAAGCTGCTTGTGTACGCTGTAATAAGGTGCCCAAACCCAATCGGAGTTGTTGTAAGCACGATACATTTCAATCAGAGCACAATGCTGAGCCGGAATAGCGTTGATATAGCCGTGGCCATAAAGTTCAGGGTGCTTCTTATACTCATCAAAAGCAGCCCAGGTGCCCTTCATCTCTCTGAGTTCAGCCTCAGGAGCGAAATCACGAGCCTCCCAGTTGCGCTTCAGTTCCTTATTATATACGAAGGTCTTCTCCTGACACTCTCGCAACTCATTCACCATTCGGGTGATGTTCTTGCGGAGGATTGCCTTCTGTTCAGGATTAGTTGCCACGGCGTATGCCTGTGCGATTGCCGACATATAGTGGCCTGTTCCATGACCCTTGAGCTTGGTATCCGGCGAATCCCAGCCATCGCTCTTGGTATAACCCTCGGTACTGAGTCCGTAGGTATCGCGATAGTTGTAGAGTTGTTGGGTAACATCCCAGGAACAGATCTCACGGAGTGTCTCATCACGGTTGTGGGTGAGTCGGTTGTCACCATCTATGCTCACATCAGCGAGCGAGAAGGTATGAGCCACTTCCTTTTCTGGAGTCTGATAGCCTTCAGCCACCACCTTGATTTGTGCCTTGACAGGATAACCATTGTCGGTAGTCTCATCACCAATCACAAAACCACCTATCTCATATTGGCTCCCGGCAGGATGTTTCTGCGCATCAGCCTCAGCCTGCTCATCAGCAAGCGGAGCGTTAGCCCAGCGTACCTGTCGATACTCTGAATAACCATCAGAATAGGTTACCCATACGAGATTAGGAAGTCGGGGAGCTGTGCCCACCGGACAATCCACTGATATTGCCTCCACCTTAGAGATAGTGCGATAAACCGTGGCTGCTGTTGTCATTCCAGGCAAACAAGCTACTCCTATTAATAATGTGAACTGCTTTAAATCCATATCTTCTAGGTTTATTATTGTTTCGTTTATTTTTCTGGCTGCAAAATAACAGAAAAAATCAACGAAGTCCTAAAATTATCGTACATAAAGATGCAACTATCGTCTAACAGGGGGCTTTTGATACGATATTTTCATCATTTTGGACTTTCTTTGCATTACATAAACAATTCTATTCGTAAATTTGCAGCAGAAATAAAAACTTGTGGTAATCCGGTAATACAGGCATTGCCACCAAGCGAACAACCAAACGGACAAAACAACAATAAACCTAGAAAGTTATGGTTAAGAAACTCTTTTTCATCGCCACCTTATTATATATAGGGGCAACAGTATCGGCAGAGAACTATCTGGTGAAATCACCAGATGGTAAAATCGTAGCAGAACTCAACACCAACAAGTCTCTCTCTCTTCAATTTAAATACAATGGCTCCATTCTTTTACAGGAGTCTTCAATAGGTGTAACGCTGAACGATGGAATGGACATGGGTAAGAATCCGAAGGTAGTAAGCCACAAGCTTAGCAACCATAAGGAAACCATCCATGCGCCATTCTATCGTCAGCAAAACTTTGAAACAGCTTATCAGGAACTGAATCTGAAACTGAAGAATGGTTTCGGCATCATCCTGAGAGCTTACGATGAGGGAGTGGCTTACCGATTCTATACCCAGCGAAAAGGCAAGACCATCATCCTGAATGAAACCGCCGCCTACCAGTTTGGCAAGGACAAGAAAGCATGGTTGCCATACACCACGACTCCAGAAAAGCCTTTTGCCATGGCCTTCCAGAATATCTATCACGAGACTCAGCTCGATACCGCCAAGCAGGATTTAGCCTTCCTGCCAGCTACCATAGATTGCGGAAAGGCGAAAGTCACTATCCTGGAGAGCGACCTGGAGAAGTACCCGGGCATGTGGCTGAAGGCTAACAGCAGCGAACAGGATAAAGAGAAGGGAATCCTGAGAGCCGCCTTTGCTCCCTACCCTAAGGAGATGGCTTACTACCCTTGGCGACACATGAGCCACGTAAAGAGCACCTGCGATTACATCGCAACCAGCACCGGCAAACGTAATTATCCTTGGCGCATCTTCGCCATCACAGAGCACGATACCCAGATGCCGACAAACAATCTGGTGTACGCTCTGGCTGCTCCCAACAAGATAGGCGATACTTCCTGGATCAAACCGGGAAAGGTGGCCTGGGACTGGTGGAACGACTGGAATCTGAAAGGTGTGGATTTCAAGGCGGGCATCAACTTCGATACTTACAAATATTACATAGATTTTGCTCATAATCACGGCTTGGAATACATCATCCTTGATGAAGGATGGTACAACTCGAAAGAGGGAAGCATTCTGAAACCAATAGACGATATCCAGTTGCCTAAGCTCATAGAATATGGTAAGAGCAAGGGCGTGGATATCGTGCTTTGGGCAGTCTTCAACGTGATGGACGAGAATCTTGAAACCATCTGCAAGACCTATGCTGATATGGGCATCAAGGGATTCAAGGTGGATTTCATGGACCGCGACGACCAGACCGCCATCGAAATAGTGGAACGCCTGGCAGCCTGCACAGCCAAGCATCATCTCATTCTCGACCTGCACGGCATCTACAAGCCACACGGCTTGAACCGCACCTATCCTAACATCCTCAACTATGAGAGTGTCTTCGGTATGGAAGAATGCCGCTGGACAGAGGCTAAGAATGACATGCCACTCTACGACGTCACCTTCCCATACATCCGAATGATGGCAGGACAGGTGGATTTCACACCGGGAGCGATGAGAAACGGAACCCGCGACAACTGGAAGGCTATATACACCAAACCAATTTCGATGGGTACCCGATGCCACCAGGCTGCCTGCTACATCGTGCAGGACAGTCCGTTTACGATGCTTGCCGACACTCCTACCAACTACGAGGCTGATGAGCCATACACCCGATACATCGCTTCATTGCCAGTAGTCTTCGACAAGACCATCGTGCCACAGGGCGAAATTGGAAAGTATATCGTTACCGCCAGAAAGAAGGGCAACGACTGGTATGTAGGCGGTCAGAGCAACTGGGATGAGCGCACGCTCACCCTGAAGTTTGACTTCCTCACAGATGGCGATTACGAGGCTATCGTATTGAAAGACGGTATCAATGCCAATCATGATGCAGAAGACTACAAGATAGAGAAATCTGTCATCAATCAGAAATCGGAAATGAAAATCCATCTTGCTTCGGGCGGTGGATTCGTCATCAAGGTTATCAAGAAATGAACATTTTAAAAAAGAAGTTGATATGGTTAATAAGAATATAATTGTAACACTATTCGTAACGGCAGCTGCGGCAGTTCCTCAGACAGGTGCTGCCCAGAAAGCTGCCTACAACACTCCGGGAGCCGGCAACCCTATCCTGCCTGGTTATTTTGCCGACCCAACCATCAAGAAGTTTGGTGACACCTATTATATATATGCTACTACCGATGGTAGCGGAGCCGGTTTCGGACCGGCACAGCTCTGGTGTAGCAAGGATTTCAAGAACTGGACCCTGATGCCGATGAACTGGCCAGACAGCCACTGGATCTGGGCACCGGATGTAATGCAGAACGAAGCCGACGGCAAGTATTACTATCTCTACTGCCAGCCTTGCAAGCTCCATCTGGGTGTGGGCGATACACCTCGTGGTCCTTGGAAGAACGTGCTGGACGAGAGCGAAGCCGTGCTCGTACCGGATAGATTCGTAAAGAATGCCATCACCCTGGATGGTCAGACCTTCCGAGATGATGATGGTTCGGTCTATATGTATTGGGGCACCTGGGGCATCTACAAAGGCTTCGGTTGTGGAGCAGGTAAGCTGAATCCTGACATGAAATCATTCAGCGAAACCAAGCTCATCCCGAACACCGAGGTTACTCACTTCTTCGAAGCTCCATTCGTCTTCAAGCGCAACGGCATCTACTACTTCCTCTACTCCTGTGAGCATTGCGAGGATGCCAGCTACCGCGTAGATTACGCCACAGCCAAGAGTCCGCTCGGTCCTTATACCTACCACGGAACTATCCTCAAGACCAATGCCGATGGAACCGTTCATGGTCCGGGACACAACAGCGTGCTCCAGGAAGGTGACAACTACTACATCGTATATCATCGCCACGACAATCCGCATTCCAACCGTGGATTCCATCGTCAGGTGGCAATCGATAAACTCGAATTCAATGCAGACGGTACCATCAAGGAGGTCATTCCAACCCACGAAGGTCTCGATCTGAAGCCAGAAATGAAGGTGGCAAAGAACCTCGCATTCGGCACCAAGGTTACAGCCTCTTCCTATTACGACAACTACTTCCGTCCGGAATATGCGGTTGATGACAACAACGGCACACTCTGGCGCCCTCGCACCACCGGACCAGCCTGGATTCAGATTGACCTGGGCAAGAAGCAGAGCATCAAGAGCATCTGGACTCAGTTTGAATACGGAACACAGTTCTATCAGTATCTCATCGAGACATCGAATGACGGCAAGCACTGGCAGACCTTCTCCGACAAGCGACAAAACCGTCTGGCTGGTTCGCCGATGGTAGATTTCGGAAATGCCAAGGCGCAGTACATCCGCCTCACCTATACTGGCGGACAGAAGAATGGTTTCGGTGGCGCCATCTGGAACATCAAGGTTTACGGTTCCGCAGAAGATTCTGCCCCACAGCAGTGGCTCGGTCTGACAGCAGCCGATTTCGATGGTACAACCTGGCATAACAACGAGGGAATGCTTGCCGGCAAGTTCTCGCTCCTTCAGGGCACCGCCCTCAGAGAGCGCATGGCTGGCAAAGATGCCATCACCCTGCAACCAGGTGCCCAGCTGGTGATGACTCATCCGCAGCTCGGCAAGACACGCAAGCATACCCTCACCGCCCAAGCTTTCGACAACGGAAGCTGGCATCAGATAGATGAAAACGATCCTCGACTGAATCTTTCTGAAGGAAAACTGGAAATTAGTGCAGGCGAAAAGCAATTTACCCTCACCAATCTCCGTTATTATAACTGGGAACAGGAGGCGGCAGAAAAGGCTTTCGATGCCCAGAGCAACATCGTGCGTGAGGCAGTAGCCGACAAGAACTGTCAGGGACTGGTGGTAGATATCAGCGCTGACTACTACAACGAGGGCGATACCGTGCCTTACATCAAGAACGGCAGTCCGTTGGATGTTCACCTCAAGGGCGAGTTCGAGACGCAGCACGATACAGCAGCCATCATCAAGACCATAGAGGGCAAAAAGGCATTCACCTTTACCGGCAAAGAGAGTTACAGAAGCAACTTCATGCTCCCAGCCACTATCCGCGACAACGCTCCATACACCATCGAGGCATGGATTCTGAATCCGGAGATTGCCGAGAATGAATGCGTAGCCGATTTCACCTCTTCTCACGATGAACTGGAAAAGTTGATGCTGGTAAACGGCACCGAACCACGCTGCGGTGTGATGAACCACTACGGATGGTATGAGGATGCCGGCTACAAGGAGATGAAGACCCTGGAAGGCAAGTGGCAGCACGTATATGTCTGCTTCGACGGCAGAATCGAGAGCATCTACATCAACGACAAGCTTATCAGCCAGAAGGATATCCAGCTCCTCGTCAAGCCATCGCAGTTTATGCTTCTGGGCAAAAATGCCGAAGAGGCATGGCCTTTCTCAGGCTATCTGCACTCATTAAAACTCTGGGATGAATACATTCCTTACAAAAGACAAACAAAATAAACTAGCAATACATGAAGAAGATTTTAGTAACATCAGCCTTGGCAGCATTGGCATTGATGCCTGCTTCGGCACAGAAGGTGAACAAGAGTTCGGGTGGTTATCCTATCACACCGGTGCCTTTCACATCAGTAAAGGTTTGGAACAATACGTTCTGGGGACAGCGTATCGAAACCTCTCGCAAAGTAACCATCCCGCTGGCTTTCAGCAAGTGCGAATCAGAGGGAAGATACAAGAACTTTGAGCGCGCTGCACATCCTAGCGACACCTATGATGTAGGCAAACTGATGCCCTACAGTTTTGACGACACCGACCCATACAAGACCATCGAGGGTGCCAGCTACGTACTCCAGACCTACCCTGACAAGAAACTCAAGGCATATATCGACAGCGTGCTCGACATCATTGCTCCTGCCCAGGAGCCTGACGGATATCTCTATACCGCCCGTACACAGAATCCGAAGCATCCTCATTTCTGGGCTGGCGACAAGCGCTGGAGCAAGGAAGAGGATCTGAGCCACGAGCTCTACAACCTCGGTCACATGGTAGAAGGTGCCGTGGCTCACTGGCAGGCTACTGGTAGCCGCAAGTTCCTCGACATCGCTATCCGCTATGCCGACTGCGTGGTTCGCGAGGTTGGTCCTAACCCAGGACAGGCTTGCGTGGTACCGGGACATCAGATTGCCGAAATGGCACTCTGCAAGCTTTATCTCGCTACAGGCAACAAGAAATATCTCGAAGAGGCTAAGTTCTTCCTCGACTATCGTGGCAAGACATCTATCAAACAGGAATATTCTCAGAGCCACAAACCGGTATTGGAACAGGACGAAGCTGTAGGTCATGCCGTACGTGCTACCTATATGTATGCTGGTATGGCAGATGTAGCTGCCCTCACCGGCGATACCGCCTATATCCACGCCATCGACCGCATCTGGGACAACATCGTGAGCAAGAAACTCTACATCACCGGAGGTATCGGTGCCACCAACAACGGCGAGGCTTTCGGCAAGAACTACGAGTTGCCTAACATGAGTGCCTACTGCGAAACCTGCGCAGCTATCGGCAATGTTTATGTCAACTACCGTCTCTTCCTCCTCCATGGCGAGAGCAAGTATTACGATGTATTGGAGCGTACCCTCTACAATGGTCTCATCAGTGGTGTGAGCATGGACGGCGGCGGCTTCTTCTACCCTAACCCACTGGAGAGTATGGGTCAGCATCAGCGCCAGGCTTGGTTCGGCTGTGCCTGCTGCCCTAGCAACATCTGCCGTTTCCTGCCATCCCTCCCAGGCTATGTATATGCCGTAAAGGACAAGAATGTATATGTCAACCTCTTCCTCAGCAACTCTTCTTCTCTGAAAGTAGCCGGCAAGAAGGTAGCTTTGAGCCAGGACACAAAATATCCTTGGAACGGCGACATCGCCATCAAGGTGGATGACAACAAGGCAGGTCAGTTCGGTATGAAGATCCGTATCCCGGGCTGGGTAAAGGGGCAGCCAGTGCCATCAGACCTTTACTACTACAGCGACGGCAAGCGACTGGGCTATACCATCACCGTTAACGGCAAGAAAGTAGAGGCTAAGGTGACAGAGGATGGCTATTATACTATCAACCGCAAGTGGAAGAAGGGTGATGTGGTTCGCGTTCACTTCGATATGGAAGCACGCACCGTACGTGCCAACAACAAGGTAGAGGCAGACCGTGGCTGCATCAGCATCGAGCGTGGTCCTATCGTATATTGCGCAGAGTGGCCAGACAACCAGGGCTTCGACATCATGAGCATTCTGGAGAACCGCGAACCTCAGTTCGCTGAGGGCAAGCTCTCTTACGATGGTTTCATCGATCCTAAATATAAGAATGTATTGACACTCTACAAGGGTCAGAACATGGAGACCTTGACCGAGAACGTGCAGACCCTCGCCTACGACAAGAGCGGCAAGCTGAGCACCAAGGACCAGACCCTGACTCTCATCCCATACTTCGCCTGGGCTCATCGTGGCAACGGCAATATGAAGGTATGGTTGCCACAGGATGTCAAGGCTGCAAAGCCATCAGCTCCTGCAACTCTCGCAGCTCAGGCTAAGGTAGAATTCTCTTCTCCAGTGCCTGCCAAGAGCAGCATCACCGACGGACTGGTTCCAGCCGATGAGAACGACCGCTCTGTCCCATACATCCACTGGTGGCCAAAGAAGAACACTACAGAGTGGATTACCTACACCTTCCCAGAGAGCAAGGAGATCAAGACCAGCACCGTATATTGGTACGACGACCAGCCATGGGGCGGTTGCAAGGTGCCAAACAGCTGGAAGCTCTACTATCAGGACGAGGCAGGCAACTGGAAGGAAGTTCCAGGAGCCGATGCTTATCCATGCAAGCGAGGTGTAGCCTGCATCGTGAATTTCGACCCAGTGAAGACCAAGGCAGTTAAGCTCGAGCTGAAGCAGCCAGAGACTCTGTCCTGTGGTTTGTTTGAGTGGAGCGTGAAGTAATAAGACTTATTTTTAAATATTTTTCTTTCAAGAATTGCCATATTGCCATACCAGCCAGTAATCTCTCTGATTACAAAGCTGTTAGGGATATGGCAATTCTTTATTTTTAGGGGTTATCTGCCATATATTGCCATGAACAATCTTTATTCATAACTTCGCCATCGATGCGGAAGAAATTACGTCCCGACGTAGCATCTGATATATCGCGACGTAACAACAACTGCGTCCCGACGTAGCATCTGATACGTCGCGACGAAAATGAGGGTACTAATTCTCACTATAACAATATATGGCAATTCCCGGTGCTTTTCCGAGAATTGCCATACACACTTTTACGCTGAGTATCAACCATTTACACATACAATATAGCAATATGGCTATTAAAACAACGCATTAAAACTTTTTTTATTTTTTCTTCACTAGTCTAATGACATACCCAGACCAAAGGCACCATACGGCAAGTATTCCCATCACGAAGATAAATATATATGTAGCAATACTACCTATGAAGATTCTACCGCTATGAGCCTCCAGAGCCACATTCCATAATGACATGGGCAGTTGGTTCATATAAGCGGGTTGTGGCGCAAAGTCGGTTCCTTCATTATACTCAGCAATGACAGGCGTATCAGAGAAATCCTGGCTCATACCTGCTATCGCCATTTTTCCGAATGGTGCACCAGCGTTCTTTAAAGCAGCTTTCCCGGTAGAATAATCAACGGTTGTCCCCTTTACTCTATCCCAAACAAAGAGACCACTAAACGAACCGCAATACCATTTACCATCTTTGTTTTGCTGAAGGACATTCAATCCCATAACGCTGACTGGTGGAGTATTGGAGATGGACTCCAACTTTCCTGTCTGGAAATTCACGGAAAAGAAACCATCCGAAGTTGACAAGAGCCAGTCACCGAACTTTTCATCATAACGCACCACACGGAGTTTGTCATTCCAAGGGTTCTTGCTATGAAGCGTCGTCCCTGGAATAGACGGCATCTTGTTCAACACCAAGGCTATCATCACAGGTGGACGAAGGCACCAACCTGTCAGGGCTATCAACAAAGTAAGCATGATGGTATATCGACCTATTTTGTCATGCCATTGCAGCGAAAAGCGAAGCAACCTCTTCTGTTTAGGCTTTAACCAGAAGATAAGACCTGAGATGCAGAGCAACACCAGGATGATGGCAATGCCATCTACGATGAGTTTACCAATGCTGCCAAACAACTCTCCACTGTGAAGCAGCCATATCGTACGAAAGACTGTAACCTTCCCATCATACTCCTTTGGCATAGGCAATTCTATCCGGTGGAAGTTCTGATAAGGTGGCAAGGAAACATAAGCATAGGAGCGGCTGAGAACCAAAAGCGTATCTCCATGAGCAGAAATGTCGCTCAACTTCTCTTCCGGCTCTGTCGGAAGAGTTACGCTTTTCCATATTTTGTGACTCCCCAACCGGTAAAGTGAAAATGGAGATACCGACCAGACAGAACCATCATCCGTTCTGATAACATTTCTTATCTGTCGGCAGTCTGCTCCTGCTGGCATCCCCTTATTAAAGTCCTTGAATGTGGATGCTCTAGAATCCGTTTGCCAGATTCCCCCGTTTCCATACAGCAATATGGCATCATCCAAAGCAAGCGTTCCCCTCAGCAACCCGCCATTCCAATTCTTAAATTCATAGCGGCTTGGCAGATATTTCCTGCTCACGTCCACATCTTTGATAAGCGAACGGTGGTTGAGCAAAATACCCGACAAGCAGAACATCAGTATGAAAAAACTCATACCGATGCCTAACCATTTATGTTGTTTTCTCCAAGTTATTTTTTTATTTAGCATATTCATAATCATTATTACTATCTTGAATCAGGCTGCAAAGGTACATATTTCTAAGAAGGTATGCAATACCTAAAAATAATGATAATGAGGATGCTATTACAGCCATTGCATTAAGAGTTTGGTTAGCATGTTTAAGGCAAGAACTCATAAAACGCTCATTTTAAGCTATTTGGAATCTTTAGTATGATTTTTTCCTTAAAAAATTTGGTAGTTTCAAATTTTCGCCTTATCTTTGCACCCAATATCAGAAAAATCTCGGGGTTGACTGGATTTGACGGCGAGATGAAATGGTACGTAAGCATGCGGAGGCTCGTTGGCTACCTCCTTAATCCTAGTGAACAAAAAATTAATTGGCGAAAATAACTACGCTCTCGCTGCCTAGTCGAAGTATAGTAAACTAGCTTTATTCCAGCACAGGGTGCTGGAACGAGACATCGCTCAACGGATGTTGTTCCGAATCTTGTTGATCAAGCGGTGCAGGTAAATCGGAAATAGTTCATGTACGCCTCGTTGCATGGATGAAATTTTAGAGGATAAGGGTATGATTGGTGGTCCAGGTCCTGTCATGCCTCGAAAACCGAAGGCTGGAATAAGCATGTAGAAAGCGTATGGTTTCCTTGTGCGGACGAGGGTTCGAATCCCTCCAGCTCCACCCATAAACGCCTGTAATTTTGAATATTACAGGCGTTTTTATTTAATTGATTGGTTCTCAGCACTTTGCATAGTTTTAGATGTTACGAGAATGAGCTTTGCAAATCTGAGAATTGCTTTAAAACACTGCGAAAAATGTAAAAAATGTGCATTTTATGCACTAGTTTTATGCAGTAAATCTCATTTATTCATTCTCGTTTGCCAAAATACAGAGCTATATGGCAAATCGTATTATCTTAAACCTCCGATTTACTACGGAGAAGGGAATGGGTCTTTCCTTAAAGGCCACTGTAAAAGGCACTTCTAAGGCTAATTACAAGAAAGTGCAAGGACTTAGAAACCCAGATTATTCATACTGGGATAACAAGAGTCAGTGTTTTAACCAGCCATCTTTGGACGCAATACATAACAATAAGGTATTGCAAGAGATGCGAGATCATTACCAGAAATTGTTAGATACTGGCAAGATCCAGGATGGTAAGCAGCTGTTTTCAGACAACCCATTGGAAGATCGTCAAGAGAAGTCGAGCGTATTAACATTGGGAGCATATCTTCAGAGATTGATAGATAGTATGAAGTCTGAGAAGGTACAGATGCCATCCAAGAATTACCAGTGCTATATCACACTTCTTCATAAGTTGGAACTGGAGAAGAATGTGATTGAGGTGCCACTGAAAGATGTGGATGACACCCAGTTTATGAAGTTTAGCAACTTTGTTCTAAATGAACTGAACGGTGTGAATTATATGGGCCTTATGAAAAAGTTTCATGCTACAATCGTTAAGGCAAGAAAGGAGAAGCTAACAGTTCATGTATTGGACTATCCATACCGTGAGAAGGCTCCCAGAAACATCATAAAGGCCGCTGAGAAGGCTCAAAATGGTGTTGATATATTAACTGTCAAGCAATACAAAAAGTTTGTTGAGATGGACTTAAATGAGGTTCCTCATGGAAATAAGATGCAGGTTAAGTACATGGAACTGTATAGGGACTTTTGTGTCTTTATATATGAGATGAAAATGAGACCATGTGATGTTGTCAAGTTGAATGTGTCAGATATTAAAGGAAACAATATCATATATTGGGCCACCAAAAAGAAGAACTATATAAATGAAAGTTCGTCTTTTGTTGTGGCACCATTAACCAAGACAGCAAAGGCTATCATAGAGAAATACCGTGGCAAGTCTTCAAAGGGTTATGTGTTTCCATTTGCCATGAACGAATATGACTGGGATTTCAAGGATGCTGTCAGTTTTAATAAATGGAACAACAGAAAGCAAGCAACCCAGGAAAGAATCAATGTGTTCTTAAGAAAGGTTGCAGACATCTTTGGTGTAAATAAGCTCACAATATATACATTCAGACATTCTACATTCACGCATAAGATTGTGTCTGGTGCCAACCTCATGCAGTTGGCAAAAGAAGGTGGAACATCAGTATCTATGTTGGAACATCATTATTTCAACCATATCAAGCATTAACGCAAACAAGCCCTGGAATGACCATAAACGGACCTCCAGGGCTTGTTTTATTTGTCGCTTAAATACTCTAACCAAGCGAACCTTTTACGTTCTTTGTTGTACTTTAAATAGCATTGGTTTGAATACGCTTCACGTTCAAACGATATGTTTCTGTAAGCATTCCCACGCTTAAACAGTCGCACAATCCATTCAATAACATACCATAGATAGAAAAACACGTACAGCATTTCTTTCATTTGCTTTGTATGTATTGACTCATGGTTAAAATCAACATCTGTCATTTTCAAGCCTTTTCTCACAAACAAGACTCCAAACAGATTGATACATTTAAATCCCTTCACAGGCAATATATTGTTATATATAACCATCATACTTGCCACTCGTTTCTATATGGATCAAAATCAGTTCTAAAATCAGCCATTTGCCAGTCGGTAATTGGCATCTTATTCGCATCAACCTTACGTGGTATTTGTGGGTTCAAGCGCAATCTGGAAGCATCCTGGAGCCATTTAATACTATTGTTGTAGTCATTCACTCGTACTTCGCTAATATTGTTTGGGGATATTAGCTTATGAAGTTCATAAAGCGCAAGCTGGACCATGTGACGCTTAATATTGTAATTTCTTGGGTCGTTGTACGTTATATTAACGTTTTTCTTTGGCTCGTCTGCATTTGGACTGATTACTGGGTGGTACACAGAATCGTTGTATACTACATACTCATTGTCTGCAACTTGATATGTGTCTAATGAGCTTTCATAGTTGCCAATCATACCCCAATTATCAGAATCCATAGGGTTAACAAGTGCGTCATAGCCATCCAAATTCATAAGTGTGAAGTACTTACCGTCATACTTTACAACATCCCACAAATTGTACTCAATGGCGTTCCAATCATACACGTCAACGTGTTCCCAGGCGTTAATTCCTGGTATTCTTATATTGTCGAAGTCAAAGCCGTTATCTTCAACACACTCATATAGAACATTGTTGAATACTACAAAATCTTCTGGATGATACGTCTTCATCTGAGAATACTGTTGAACTGAGTTTAAGTCAATCATCTTATCGCTCTCTTCCCAGTACACTGTTGATGACGGTGCCTTATATCCGTTAATAGACTTGATAACTTCACAGATTTTCCCATCAAAATAGAAGTGAGAACCAATAGGATAGGTAATTCTTCTATCGTAATCTATTATATATTTACCTTTTGCGAGTTCTTTTTCTATCTCAAAGTTCTCAGACAGGTAATCAATTAATGAAGCCTCGGCAGCTTGCTCTGCTGGTATGAATTTATCATCATTCTCACGAGTAAGCTGGTTCAGTGCTTCTTCCGTGATTATACCAAGATAATCACTTTTGTTAAGAAATCTTCTATACATATTAATATTCAAATGTGTTATACACTGGAGCTGTATATGTTTCAATTGTTATTTTCTGGTTCTGGAATTTTCTCCATGACTCATTCAGGAAGTAAACAAGTACATAGTCAAGAATATCTGACAAGTGACCATACTTTTCTTCCTTTCCACCAGTTTTTGGATTCAACACCTTCTGTTTACATTTTGTACCGTCTCCATTCTTACGCTGATAGATCATGTCTTCTGTAAACTTTCTGCATCTCAGATCAGCATAGAAATGCCATCCGTCATATCCATTAAATATTGCATTCACAAACTCCAAACGAGTAAGTTGTGGCGGTTGTTTCTGCAATAGCTTGACTCGTGGCCTAAGAACAGCATTGTTCATGTTGCTCGTTATAATAGTATAGTTATTGGTACCTTCTTCTGTTTGTGTTGAACGAGACAGTCCAGCAGGGTCTCCTGTTACTATCATACCACCGACATGTTGTGAAGCCAGTCGTTTATCACGTATTTTTCTAGCAAGTGCTGGAGTATTGTTCTCCTTTGCTTCTGGTTTACCAAGGTTTTCTTCCAGGAGATAGATTTCCTTCTTTTCGTAATCTATCTGGAATTCCATTTCACTCATATAAGGTGCCACATTAAAGTCCCATCCAGATATGATAGGTTTAAGCGGATTGTATTTCTTTTCACGTAATCCTTCGACAAGATGTACTTCGCCATTGAAGGAGTTGTATGCGGCCATAATATTTGACTCTACGAAATCCCAGTTTCCATAAAGAAGTCGTTCACGTGTTGCACGGTCCGTAATCTTATTCAATGCAGCTACGTATGTTTGTACGAAACTTACATCTGGGTTGTCGAATACGGAGAATGGCACGTATGCTTCTCCTTCTCTACACAATACTGGATTTCCTTCATCATCTTGAACAAATCTGCTTCTTACCCAGTTTATACATGGGTTAGTTGACATAAGCATTCTGGATGTCTTGAACGTATCTACAACATTCCATCGTAAACGTGAGAACAGTACTTCGATTGCCTTTTCTGAAATCTCAGATACCTCATCAATAAATGCGATCGTGTACTCAGAAGAACCAAATCGTTCAAAGTTAGGGTCTGAAGGCAGGTCCACCATTTCTTGCATGATTATTACAGAATCATTCCAGAATGTCAATGTTCCTTCTATATTATTAATCTTATAGTTCTCACCCTCTATTAGCCCCCATTGCTTACATACTTTCTTGATTGTATTGAATGTTGAACCCTTAAGAGATTTGAGTGTCTTACGAGCAACAACAGCACGAATATCAGAAAATCTCATGCAGCTACTTACAAGCCAACAACTTCCAAGGTAGCTCTTTCCACCTCCAGCGGCACCACCGCCTAAAATAAGTTGTGGAAGATCCTCTGAACCACATTGTTCACAGTACGGCTTGTATATAATGTTCCCTTTTACATCATGTCCAATTGCCTTTTGCTTAATGTGTCCACCACAATGAGGACAATAGTCTGGCTGTAAAAGTTTCCATAATTCATATTGTTTTGAAGATGGGGCAAAATTAATCTTCAAATTTCTTGGAGCTTTTAATCCTGTTGCCATATATTTTATAATTTATATAAACAAAATGTGGCCGACTTATCACAAGCCAGCCACATTCCTATCTTAAAAAATGGAAGATATGATTTGAGTAAAGAAGTTCATGTTATTGTTGAGCCTCGTTGTAAATCTTCTCTGCTACTGCCCAAATCTCATCTGGCATCTCTTGTTCAGAAAGTGCCTCACATGATTGGGTCATATAACGAAGCTCTTCTGTAGAGAAATCAACAACCAATGGGGTTTCGATGTCCTTGTGAACATCCCACTCGATCTTGTTCTCTTCTGGTTTCTCTACAATGGAATAATCCTTTTTGTCTTGTTCCGTGATAGCAATCTTGTCAATGATTGACTTCTTCAAGTGAAAACCCATGAAGTTGTTCTTGCTTGGGAACAAAGACGGAATCAATAATCTATCTTTAATATGAAGTTCCATAAACTTATCCTTTTTCGTTTTTATTAAAGAATAGGGATAAGGTTTACTCAATAGTTTCTATTCAAATGTTATTTTCTCTTAATTTCTATCAAAATTTGTTCACCATTACGGTTAGCTTCAGCCAACTTTTCATACAGGCTTCCAAATGTCTTGGTAGAATAAAGCACCTGGCCTACAGCTTTATTCTCTCCAACAAGAATGCAGCCAGACGTATCGGACGGTTTGTTTCCGATATGAATAAGTACACCTTCATATCCTGGAACATCCTTCAAACGTGGAAGCTTGCCATTACAGAAAGCATACTGGGAACGAGACTTGAATCTAGGTGACTGTTCGTTAATGGTAACGTTGTATGTTCCTGTTGGTATTGCTGTTTCGTTTTTAACCTTGATCTTCTTGATTTCATCCAAAGACATGGTGGAATCAAGTTTTCTGTCATAATCTTCAAGTGTATCACAAAAGAACTTACCATCCAGATACATTCTACCGATGGTATAGTTCTTTTTAAATGCAAATCTTTCTACAGTAATTTTCATCTTAATTCTATATAATCTGCGTATTTGATAGTAACGTATGGATTATCTGAAACAATAGCCTGTTTAACTCCCTTGCACCCCCAGGTCCACCAAAGAAATTTATGCTTCGGAACCTTATGTAATACCTGGGTGATTGTAATAGGTACGTTGACGGTGGCCTTTAATGTATCGTTTCGTATAACACCATCAAATGCGATATATTCATTGTGCATTTCAACCTTTTGGTATGGCACATATAATGTATCTATTCTTTCTGTCTCGTGCGTTACAGGAGCGATTACTGGTGCTTCTACTTTATACACCTGCTTACTTACAGCCTTAACGTTCTTAAGTTTAATCTTCAAATCCTCAATTGTCTTTAAATCATTCTCTGAGCATTTTCGATATTCATCTACTGTAAGCGTTAAGGATTGAATTTGTACAGCTTGGCTTGTAGAGTCTTTTCTAAGCTGCTCCATACCAATTGTTAAGGCATGTGTATTGCTCATGTACAAATTTCGCTCATCCTTTAAAGAACGGTACGAGTTGAATTGCCATACAATCACTGCAATCAATGAAAGTATAATAGATACAACAGCGATTTCTACTTTATACTTACTTACCATCTGACGAAACCATTTGTATTGACTGTTTAGGTATAAACCACTCGTTGTGGTCCTGGAACTCGTGCATAAACTTCACCCACATTCCCTTGTCAGTCACAGACATGACTTCACCTTCGCTTCCAGCCAATGCAGACAAGTGAATCTCGTCAAGTGCATTTGAAGGAATAACCTTTACTTGTTTACCAATCATCTTGATTTATCTTTTAATACTTCTTTTAGATCGTTTCGGATTTCACGTATATCATCGCTCATTGTTGAAAATTGCTTGACTGTAGCTTCAAACACACTTTTATCCAACTTAATGGCATCTATTTTTTGATATTGTTGATCCATCCTGGAATCAATTTGTTTATATTGAACTTCCAGCTCATCTATACGCTGGGTATTCATCTCGTGTTGTACGTAAAGACCCACCAAAAAGATGAATATTCCAGTTATCATCTTGGCGTTGTCAATAAAGAATTTTTGCATCGTATTAATTACATATTATCAAGAACAAGGCTCATTGACTTTATCAGCATATCTATCATTTCTTTTGCTGTTTCTACGTTATACATTGCATATATAAGTATAATTGTCAAGGCGATAAAATAATAGGTCCAGGCCTTGTTTCTATTCCATGATATAGATTGTTTAGCCTTGACCTTCCGTCTTTTTCGCTTGTTCTGGCACGATGACGTTGAATACGATTCCACCCTGTTCTCCATTTCCATTAATTTCTAATTTGCTTTCCTGGGCCACCTTAACTGGATATAACTCCATAAGAGCCTTTGATGCTTGAACAGCAACTGAACGCAATGGTGCTGGAGACAATACGGTTCCTCTTCTGTCAGTGTATATGGCAGTCGATGTCTCGTTCACGATCTTCAGAAGCTTTTCTGTAAGCAACGATTTCATCTCAGCGGTTTCATAATTAGAGATTTTACGCAATTCTGCTATATATTCAGCAACATCGCTGCGAGCCATCAATTTTTTAGCTTTACCCAAAGCCGTATTGCTATTGTCTTTAAAGACATCTTTGTAACACGTTCTCGCATCTCCCAAATATGGATCACATCCGCAAACAAAGAGTTCGCAGAAGTCTTTCTCATTTTGTGACAATGTGTTAGGTATTTTCAATTCCATAATCTAATTTATATATTTAAAGCCCAGCCGATATTGCTCAACTGGGCTTTTCGTTTCTTCTATGAAGAATAGGAAAAATAAGATATTGTGAGTTTTATTGATGATTAGAATTATCGTCACCAATAAGGTCTTCCATGATTATTTTTCTGAACAGATCCTTAATGCCATCCAAAAGGCTTTCTACATCTTGCACTGTCTTAATCACATTTCGATTAAATCTCACGTCAAGGTCATAACCAGATATTTCCATCATGGTTTCTTTTCCATCTTCAGATTTGACCGAAAAAAATCGTCTATCAGATTGCGAATTAAACACAACCTCTGGTTCATTCTCCAGAGGTGTGTTAGTCTTGTTATCTTCTGCCATATAATTAAATCTTAAAATGAGTTCTTGACTTTTCTTTCTTTGTCATCACCATGCCACCATCATCACCTCCAGAATATGCCTGTCTCATACGCTGTGCGCAAACAAAGGCTACGTTTGTGGTGGCAGAAACATCTGCATCTGCATCGTGAGCATCATCAAGTTCAATTCCAAGTTTTTCACACATAATTTCAAGCTTATAGCTATTCATACCATCCATGTGTGAAAGAGCAAGCTGACCCAAAATAATTGTATCAACATAGTATGGTTGCCAGTTACCATAAAAGCTTCTGACACCTCTAATTACCTTTTCCCATTCCTTTACCTGGCCACCGTACTCCATTAATTGCTGGAAGAAGCCAACATCAAACAATACGTTTTGACCTATCAAGAATGGTTTGAAGTTCTTACCCTTAGATAGTGTATTCTTTTTGATAAATGCAATTACATCTGCTGCAACTTGCTTAATATCAACGCCATGATCATTTAGCATATCCATTGTGATAGCTGAATATGTAAGAGCTTTTTCTTGGTATTCCATGAAATCCTCTTCATCCTCGAACTTCTTCTTCAAAACCTTACGCTTATTTCCACTCTTGTCAGATTGTTTGCGGTATGGAGAAATATATGCAACATATCTGTCTATTACCTCAAAGGTATCAATTCTAACTGCATGTATAGCTATCTGTGTACAAGCGCATTTTGTTGGGTCCAAGCCACCAGTCTCAAAGTCAAGTGTAAATGCTACGATAACTGGTCTATCTGTTTCTGCTGCCATTTGAATATTTGTTTGTTATATCAGTTGCTAATAGATTTAACTTCTCACAATACTGTTCAAGTGATCCGTCATTTTCTACGACATAATCGTAAAACTCATCTGCAAGATTTGTGCGTTCCTTGTCACGCTCCATTCTGTCCTTCTCAATACCTTCCTTGTTAGGTCTCTTGATTTTGACAGTAATCAAATTAAATCGTATTGGCGTTTGTTCCTTTGAGCAAAGGTCAATAAGTCCTTTTTCGTCTATTACATATACGCTATTGAACAATGCCTGGAACTGATTCCATTCTGTCCAATAATGAAACCCTCCAAACTGAGTGTATGCGCACATATTAGACTTGCTTGGCATATCCTTGTCAGAAACAAACCAATGCTCACGTCCATTTTTCTCATACTTTCTTTTAGGACGTGTTGTGTATGAAACAATAGCGTTCCATCCAAAATGTTCCTGGAGATAGAGAGAGGCGTATGTCTTACCACTTCCAGAATCTCCAACAATTGCAATAATATTTGCACTCATTACATTATTTCCACTACCGATGACTTATATATCTGTAGATTGTTACCGCCAGCAAAGTCACTGTATTTAACCTGTGCGGAACATATAATCATTTTGTTCTTTGCGCTGCTAGGAGAACCGCCATTACAGAATTTAGATCTGAGATTGGCCCATTCATCGTTCCAGATTACCATTTCTACAAGGTCATTATTTTGTTGAAGCAATACCTTACAGAATGTCTTGTTGGCACCAGTCTTTTTATCCAAGAATTTCTTCTCTTCTATTTCAACTATGCTTGCACATATTGCGACACGTTTGCCATCATAATCATCTTCCTTCACGTTTTTGAGCATTGCCCAAGCTGCACGGCCTTTGATTTTTGGCTTTGCTTCTGAATTGTCATAGATACGCTTGTAATCTATTGCACCAATACCACTGATAGCGATTTGCTGCTGGCTCCAGAAGTAATGCTTTCCACGAAGGTCTGTAGGAATATCCTTTTCTTGGATTTCAAAACCCAAATGCTCTGCTGCTTTTTGAAGGATTGCAAAACGTTCTACAACAGATTGTGCATGTTCAACCTTATCGAAACATCCAGCCAAGATAAGATGTCTAATATGTCTTGCATTCACAGGACACTTTGTAGCTTCATCTGGATTGTCTGGATCATCCCAGTATTGATACTTCTTCAACTTATATCTGAATACTCGATCAATAAAGTTATCTATAGATGTAAAGTCTCCACGAGTTTTACGCTCGTTAACAATCCATTCGGTTGCCTTTGCGCCAAGATTCTTAATACGTGTGAGCGACCAGAATATTTCATTTGTCTCATAGTTCGTGAAGAACGTGTCTCCAGAAACATTGATGTCTGGTGCCACAATTTTTGCGTTACTACACAATTCCATCTCACTCATAAGCGTTGGAATCTGATCATCCTTTGCCCACTGAAGAGCAACAGTATAAAATGCTGTAGGATAATTGGCCTTCAGATATGCTCCAGCGTATGCCGTTACAGCGTATGCCGTTGCGTGACTCTTGTTGAACAAATATCCACCAGCAACCTCAAACATGTGCCATATTTCGGTTGCTTGTTCTTTTGGACACCCATTTTTATCAGCACCTTCCATGAACTTTCCCTTGTATGCGTCAATCTTCTCTTGTTTCTTTTTGGATATGAACTTGACAAGTTTCACACCTTCACCAAGAGAAAGGCCACCTACCTCTCGTGCTATCTGCGCCAACTGTTCCTGGTAGCATAACACACCATAAGTATCTTTCATGGCATTGTACGTTCCCCAAAGATACTTTGGCTGACTATCTCCAAGTTTACAGTCAACATATATATCTGTAGAACCAGAATCAAGTGTAGCTGGACGGAACAGTGCATTTGCGGCAATCAGATCATCTATCTTAGATGGTTTCATGCTCACCAAAAACTTAGTCATTCCTTTAGATGAAAACTGGAAGACATTCTGTGTATAGCCTTGTTGAAGCAATGAATATACTTTCTGGTCATCCAGGCCGCCTTGTACGATACCTTGAAATGTTAAGTTAGTGCCATACTCACTGTTACATGTTTTGATTACAGCTTGAAGTTTTGATAGCTCTTTAATTCCCAAACAGTCATTTTTCAACAACCCCTGCTCGTCAAGAACATATCCGTCAAACTCAGAAATAAGCATATCATCCACTTTTTTGATAGGTGTGAAGTCAAAACACTCCATATCTTTTCCGTCCTTATCGTCTGGAGTCACCAGCAATGCGGATGCGTGAATAGATGAAGAACGAGGCTGGCCCATCAATGTTCTTATATCTTCAATAACTTGTGGATATTCCTGTATGAATGACTTTACACGCTTATTTGTAGCTGCAAGAACAAACAGGTCTGTCCAAGACATGTTATCGTCCTCAAATATTGCAGTTATATAGTTTACAATATTAACAGGAACTCGATGAACACGTGCAACATCTTTCAAAACAGCCTTAAGCTTCAGAGTTGTAAGAGTTCCAGCAGAAAATACACGTTGTTTACCGTCATGGTTGTATCTTCGCTCTATATACTCTTTTACCTCTTGTCTTCTGTCTGATTGGAAGTCGACATCCACGTCTGGTAACGAGCCTCCAGGACCTTGCAAATATCCATTATCAACGAAGCAGTCAATCGCTTGAACTGCTTCTGTTGATGTATGATGTTTGATACTTAAAATCTTCATTTTATTGTTATGATTCTATTTTTGTACCATAAAGACCGCCATTTTCAAGATAGGTTCTTTCAAAATCAGTAAGAGCATAATCAGTAATAACCATACGCTTTGTGATATATCCATCAAGAACAATACCGTCCAAAGTTCTGCAACGGCTCAATGCGACATACAATTGACCTGGGCAAAACGTCTTTGACAGATGAAGAACAGCCTTGTCGAATGTAAGTCCTTGACTCTTATGTATGGTTATTGCCCAGGCAAGAGTAAGTGGATATTGAGTACATGATCCAATTTCCTTTGCAACAATTTCGCCATCTTCAAGAACAAACTCGTTATTAACCCATTTGTTCTTCTTAACCTTGACCTTACGTTTAGAGTTGTCTAACTGAACCGTAATTTCATCGTTTCCAATCTCAACGATATTACCAATGGTTCCATTGTAATATCCATCAGCAGGGTTGTTTACGATTGTCATAACTCGTGCTCCAACACGAAGCTGAAGGTGCAATGGACAAGGAATAGAAGATTCTGGGAACTTGCCATCCATCGTGTAGTCAAATGTATGTGTCGGCTCACCAAGCATTTCTGTATTAATCTTCTCTACATCACGCTTATGTGTACAGATATGAATATAATCCGTATTGAAATCCTTTGCTTTCTTACGGTCTTTCAATTCGCTAAGAACATCAAGTTCTTCAGATGTAACCATATAATTACGAATATGGTTCAAGATGCCAACAAATTCAACATCAGTCTGACGGAACACCTTTGAAAGTTCGATAACATGGAAGAATGTTCTCTTCCAGACTACAGCATTAAAGAAATAGTAGTTATCGTAAAACTCATCCAGAAGTTCTTTGTCTTCCTTCTTTGCTACAGGTGGAAGCTGGTATAAATCACCAAACATAATTACCTGTACTCCACCAAATGGTTCCTTGCTTTCACGAACCCATCTCAACTTTCTGTCCACTGTATCAAGAACATCTGGACGGACCATACTTACCTCATCAATAATCAGAACTTCAAGCTGAAGCAGCATTTCTGATTTCTTTTCTGTAAAACGGTATTCCAAACGCTCTGTAGGCGTAATAGGCTTGAATGGCAAACCAAACATGCTATGTAGGGTTACGCCACCAGCATTAATAGCAGCAATACCTGTAGGTGCCGCAATTACACACTTTTTAGTTGTGTGCTTAATCAAATACTTAAGAAAAGTTGTCTTACCTGTTCCAGCTTTTCCTGTCACGAACATGTTGTCATTTGTGTTCTCAATCAAGTCCATGACCTTCTTCATTTCATCTGTCAAAACCATATCTTTTAATTATGATTCATTGTTTTTATTAGATTTCGTGAAGTGTAAACAGCACATCACGATTATCAAATTGTATATCATCTCCTTCCTGGAGTTCATCTGCATATAATACGATTGGGTTGTCTTCTCCATCTCGTTTTACAACAAGCTGGGCATCTTTATCAATCTTGTAAGTCTGACCATTATTCAACTCTACTTCAACATAGTCTTTTGATTCAATGCTGTCTCCAACTACAGTAACATCAGATGGGTACAAACCAGCTCGCTCTGGAAGCAAAAAGCGTTCAAAGATCAAATCATATTTAATTGGATCTATCAACGTAATGCCAAGCAAGTAAAGTACGAGGCATCCACCAGCAGAACCACGGCCGCATCCAACGAGGATTCCATTTTCTCTTGCCCAGTTTACTGTATCGTATTGAACAAGCATGTAATCTACATTGTTTGTTGCTTCCAGTACATAGATTTCATGTTCTAATCGCTTTTTATAGACCTCTTTCTTTTCTTCTGGAACCAGTTTATCAAAACCTTCTTTCAGCAGTCCAAGGAACATTAAATGTCGGTCTCCCCAACGCTCTTTCTCCTTGTCGGTCATATCATACTGCGGCATGAAGTTTCTATCTGTTTCAAACAGAGCTTTTGCTCCATCAGCTATGACAACTGTATTCTCACAAGCATAATTAAAGATGTCTTCAATATCTTCCCACTCGTCCTTGTCAAATAAAGGCTCAAATGTAGCCCAATGTTCATCCAGATCCTTGAAATACTGGTCATCAGACTGTTCATGTGCTGCTCCTTCTGCTATCTTATTGAGGATAATCTTGTTTTTTGCATCATCCTTGTCAAGGTAATAGCAATCAGAGATAAGAACTGGAGGAACAGTACCATTGTCATATAAGTTGTCAAAGTAATACTTTGTTGACTCCAGTACACGAATGTCAATTCTTTCTGCCTTAAATTCAGACAAATCCAATTGATAATAGCAGTCATCAAAAGAGTCCAGGAACTTATTGATTTTATCTCCTATTCCATGAAGCCATACTGAAGAGTACTTGTCAAACACGATAACGTTTCCTTCTCCCCTATTCAACAGTTCTACAAGATCTATAATTTTATCGGTAGAATCAACATTAATAGCTTTCTGTATTCTGAGAAGATTCTGCAATCCATTCTGTGTCTGGCAATATATCTTTGCTCCGACCTTGTCAACACCATCTGTAAATGTAAGAGAATAACCAAAAACTGGTGATATTCCAGCAGACAAACATTCTTTCTGCAAGACTAAGGCACCAGCCATAGTGTTATAATCACATATACCAATCGCATTTTGCCCCAGATATTTGGCTTTCTTGACCCAATCGCCTATTGAGAATGAGCCATTCAAAAGCTCATAAGGAGTATGTACTCCCAAGTTAACAAATGGCTGGTCATGCTCGCATTTCTTTCTGGTACCAATATACTTCAAGATATTGAACTTAAATTCTTTCCTTGTGTCGTAATAATACCAATTATCGCCAAACTTAAACACGATATAGAAGATCTCTTCATCGTGTAATGTTTCGATGTTTTCTGTTGCATTGAACTTAACGTTGTTCTGCAAATCAGTTCTGAAGATTGAGCTTATCAAGTTTGTATCTTCATAATACATTTTCCCAAGCCCTTCAACGTTTACAACTTCATCGTCAAGAATTTCATACTGTATCTTATTGGCATCCAGCCATTCCAACAATTCATTGCTCATATTTTATTCAATTTATATTCTATAGGTGTTTTGAGTCTAAAAGAAAAAGTGTCAAATATATCCCAGAAATCCATACTGTCAAAGTCATCTGAAGGATTCTCAATATCTGCTATATAGACATCGAAGTAATCGTTCAATTGAAGTGATGTCTTTTTGATAGATTCTACAGCATCTCCATCATATCCTACAACCACGGTTTTTACACCTTTTGATTGCAACTTATATATCTGGACATCGGAAATCTTCTTTCCAAACGTTGCTACAACAGCTATCTGACTATTATCGTAAAGATTTAACTTCCTGGTAAGTGCAATTGCGTCAAACACGCCCTCTACAATTATTACCGTATCTGTTTCATCTTCTATAACCGCATCATAGTTATACAACAATTTAACGAAGTCATTTTCAGTACTATTGCGGTATCGCATAATCTGATATTCTCCATTATGTCTTGCCTTTCTGTTGTATTCATCTATCTCTTTTTTATCCCATGTATGACGTGACACATAGCCGACAACATCTCCACAATCTATGATAGGAAAGATGACATAATCATCAAACTTGAAATTCATACCTCTTGTGGTTCCTACTGGGAAATAATCGTAATCATCTTCAGTAAACCCACGTTGTTTAAGGTATCTGTTTCTATGTGTCCTTTTATATCCTTCTGGCATATTGACAACTGAAAGCGAGTCATCTATTTCTTTATCGTCTTCTTCATCCAAGAAAGAAAAGCGATTTTGGATATTTGACTGGTCCAGATTAAACGTGTCTGTTACGACAAGATCTTCTCGACCAATGTCTTTCAGCAGCTCGTTAAGCGTTCTGGTTGAATGGCCGCAAGAAAAGCAATGCGCCATAAACGTTTGCTTCCTGTCTGTAGGCTTACCAACATAAATACCGTATTTGCCGCCTGTATGCCCACAATAAGGACATACAGGAACAACTAGGTTTTTACCACTACCATCCAGTTTTGCGTGCAATTCAATTGTCAGCTCGCTTATTATATGCTCTTTTTCTTCTTTACTCAATTCCATATTAGCTTACCAATCTTAAGTTCATTGTCCTTTCTTTATCATAGAATTTTTCATTCTCATAATCAGTAGCAATCTTAATAGGATCGCCCTTCTTAAAGAATCGGGACTTAGCAACATACAATCTCATCGTGTCCTCTTTCATTTCATTGTCACTCTGATTAAGAGTAATCAAATGTGTCATAGGACGTGCAAGACCTTTTGCTTCTGCACAGTTATACTCTGTTAACACCTTGCTTTCATCGTTCAAGAAATCCTTGTTTTCGATAGTTGCCTGGTAGGTTACAACCATCCAGACATTCTCTTCTCCAGCCAAGTCTTTGAGGTCATTTGCCACTGCGATACGTCTATGTCGCTCTCCATTTTCACTCCATTTACGTCCACTGGAATCAGTCAGCAGGTCCATAGAGTCTATGATAACAACATCTGGGTTATATCCAAACAGTTTCTTGTATTCTTGAATACCATTCTTAATATCAAGAGTTGAAACCTGGTTGGCAAACTTAGGATATGCTCTTACTTTCAATGTTCCAGACATGGCTTTAACCAAATCTATCATTACGGCAAAATCTCTATCCTTAATGGTGCCAGTATTGTATCTGAAAGAGCTACATTCTACAAGGGAAGCAGAATAAGCGTCAGTTACTTCATCCTTTGATCCTTCAAGCTGGAAGTGAAGCACATTCAAGCCATCCATTTGGGCAGAGCATTTACCAACCCACCTTGCAGCATGACTCTTACCAACTCCTGTAGGTGCCAGAAAGCATGTCAGCTGAGTCCGCAAATCTCTTCCAGCATTCATTTCATCCAGACCATCAATATAGAACCTTGTTATAGGCTTTAATTTTGATTCCTGGTTGTGCTTTTCTCTGTTTCGTTTGAATCTTGACTCAAATGTCTCACCTACATCTATGAATTCATTCTGACGTAAGGAGAATTCATTCTGCCAATCTGCAAAACTTGACATGAGTTTGAATGCTTTCTCACTTTCTTGCTTGGCATAAAGCTCGCCTATCTCTTTGAATGTCTTCTGGAACTTTACATTTCTGAGATATTCCTCAAACTGTTCTAGAATAACATCTGCTTCAACACCTTCAGCACAATCTTTTATATCATTAAGCAGAGCAGTTACCTCTCTGTTCATAGACACGATTTGGCTTATGATGTTAAGTGTAGGGGCCGACTTGTGTTCTTTATAATACTTTCGCAAGTAAGTTTGGAGTGACTGGAAATCTCGTCCTGGAAGGTAAGAATTCTCCATGTACGTGCAAACTAAACCGCAAACGTAATCATATTGAAAACAACCGTAGTATAGCTCAAATAAGAAGTCTTCCGTTAAAACGTTACCTTTATCCTTTGCCATATTTTTCAATTCTTATTCTGTACAATTCTGGATATTTGCGTTCTGTCTCCTTCATACAGTCCTGTGCGTTTGTACACATATTGCATGTTTCTGAAAATGGAGACCACATCAGAGTCGAAATTTGACAGATTGTATATCCAACTTGCGTATTCAAACATCTTTTTTTGGTGCTCTCCTCTGCTTCCATATAAATGTACTTTGCTTGAGGATGCTCCTGTTTTTGTTCAGATATTAAAGAATTCAGATAGGCTCTTGTAAGCTGTGCTTCAGATAACCATTGGTTTTCCATGAAGGTTTTCTCTCTGGATGACATTTGCTTGTATTTGTCCAGAGCGGTTTTTCCGAATACATTAGGAGCCAATTTTTGTTGAAACTGCGCATTTCTGTTCTTATGAATCTGGAAGATACAGTAATCAACAATGCGTGAAGAGTTAATATCACCTCCACACAAATTAGAGAAGTCTTTTATCCACTTTGATAGTTTTTTGTTGGTAGCCCCTCCATTCGGAAATTTGAAGGAGGGGTCAACCAAACGTTTTTCTATTTCAGTGTATATTGACTTGATCTGCTTAATTAGTCGTTCTTCGCTTACCATCTCTTGTCAATAGTTTCTGAAGTTCCTTTCGTGCCAAGAATAAACGACTTTTAACTGTATTAATATTGCGAGATTCTAAGGCTCCGTTCTGGTATTCAAATTCCGCAATCTCTTTAAGGTCATAACCTACAAACTGGTAGATTAATGCTCTTTTAAGCTGCGGTTTTAAACTGTCAAGTGCATCAAGTATTTCGTCTCCAAAATACTCTCTGTAGTTGTCAACAGTGATACCATTACAACCACCTTCATGTTCTACGTCTGAGAGGCATGCGGTAGGATATGACTCTATGTCATTGTCTCTATCCTTCATGTTTTCTCTCTTCTGTCTCTTTTCTTCAATCTTATATACGTGTCTTTTTGTCACGATATGCAACCACGTATGGATTGACATGGAGGTGTCGTAAGTCTCTATATAACGGTACATATTGGCAAGGACAGCATTATAGTTTTCTTCCACATCACATGAATGATATGTGTAGTCAATGCACAATTTGTATATCATATTTTTATATGGTTCAACATACTGAGCAAATAATGCTCTACGTTTCTTTGCTACTTCATCAGAGATTCCTCTCCCTGTGTTGATGGAACTGTGTGTCTTTTCCACGCTTCTCGAACGTTTAATTTAAACAAATGATCAACGTTCATCAATTTGTGGATCTTACAATACTGCTTCCATTTATTATCACAAGAGATAAAAAACTCTCTAACTTTATCATCGGAAGGTTGAGGAGTTTGTGACAGGAATTCATAAAAATCCCCAAGAATAACTCCTAAATTACTAACGTGACTTGCGTTCTGTCTTTGTTGAACACGCCTCATTCTTCTTGCTTGACTCATAAGTCTATTACTACAATTAAAGTTTATATTTTCTTACATAATACTTGAAGATGTGTGTTGCATCTGCCATATTATCATCACATGGTGTGATATTCCAGCGTTTAATGCAATAAGCAATCATCTTCTCCTTGTCAGCTTTTCCATCACCAGTAGCCCATTTCTTTACGGTGCTAACATTTACAAACTTTGGCTCTGGGAGTCCAAGCTGGGCGCATATTAGGAACAATATGCCTCTAAATTCAGATAATTTGCGCATACCAACGAACTTGCCTTTAACATTTACGTCTTCTGCGACAATCAATTTGATGTCATTCTTTTGGATAAACTCTTTAAGAGTGTTGTAGAACGAAAGATGTTGCTCTATAGCGTTCCTTCTAGTCTTCTGAGTAAAATTCCATGTTCCAGTCTCGTGCGTACTGTAGTAACCACAGTGAGTTGCAATATCAAGGCTGAGGATATTATCACGTGTTATTGCTTCTTGGTTCTTTTCATCTTGTTCTTTAGTCATTTATATATGAAACACCATTTTGTTTGTTAACCACAGTTCTGTATGGGTAGCCTTCAGCAATATTGCCGTGACTTACAACGAGACTTGTGATTTCTAATTGATTAAGGGCCTCGAAGGTATTATCAAGACCACCTTCATCACACGCATCAAGAATCTCATCAAGAATAAGAAGGTCAAGGCCCTTTCCTGGGTCACAGTTCAAGTTGGTCAGCTTGTGCATAGCCAATATGCTTGCAAGACTTACTCTAGTCTTCTCTCCTTCTGAGAATTTTCCAAATGATCCGCAATCAACTCCATCACGCAAAAGAGATATTGAGATCTTGTCACGTACCTTTCCGCTCTTCAACACTGTAAATCCAGAGAATTGGATGCGTATATCACTTCCAATAGCCTCCAGGAACTCATTTGTTATATGTCCTAAAGCATCAATCTTCGAATTTGCAAGATGGGTCTTAAACTCAACGAAGTAAGCGTCCTGTTGCTTTAATTGATTCAGTTTAGACTCAATCTCATCCTTATGCTTCACAGCGTCTTCATATTCTTTCTGGCATTTCTCCTTTTTAGATTCCATAGATTTCAAGACATCTGTTTCCGACACATTCAGCAAGTCATTGTTTGCATCCTTAAGAGACTTGATGGTTCCTTCTGCATTTTTGACTTCTTTGTCTAAATTAAGAATAATATCATCAAGCTTGCCTCTTTTACTGTCAATCAAATCAAATGCTTCATCCAACATATCAACAATAAGGTTGTCAATGCTCTTCTCAATATTGTCAACCTTAGCGTTCAGTTTAGTCAAATCAACATTAAGGTTTGAAATTGATGTGCTCAATTTATTGATATTGTTTTTAGAATCTGAGAGACTGGCAAACATTTGCGACTTTTCAGACGTAAGCTTATCACTCAATGTACGCTGAGATGACTTGTCAGAATCACAGGTGTCAAGTGTTTTGTAATTGTCGGAAATTGTATTGTCAATATCCTTAATCTCACCTTGTCGGTCCTGTAGTTTTTTTCTTACGCCATCAATATCAACATCGTCAGAAAGTGCGAACTCATGCTTACACTTAGGACAAACTATCACTCCAGCAAGCTGTGCATTCAATGTAGCTACATCTTTTTCAAGGTTTTGCTTCTGGGATCTTAAACTCTTTATGCTATCTTCAACAGATTTGATGTTTGCATCAATATCATTGATTTTAGCTTGAATCTTTTCAGATTTTGTACCATAAGTTTCCATGAACTTGTCGTACTTTGTTTTGAGTTTAGCGTAATTAGCTTGCTCCTTTTTAAGAGATGATTCTTCTGCCTTCAAAGATTTCTCAATTTCACGACTGAATTTGGCAGTATCTTTCAACTCTTTTTTGTAATCATCTGCCTTCTTTAGGTAGTCGTTTCCCAAATGCAGCTGAGAGTCTTCAGAACATTTCTTGTTGTATTCTGCAAACTTACTGACGATAGACTTATAACATTGAGACATGTCTAAATCCTTGTCCTTATCCAGTCTTTGGCATTCATCATCAACATCATCAAGTCTGTCATACTGAGAGTTCAATTCTCCAATTTCAGACTCTTTCTGTCTAATCAACGCTCTTTGTTCAGCAATGAGTTTCTTGTTGTTTTCAATCTTCTCTTCTTTTGTCTGCTTGTTCGAAAGAGATGTTTGCTTAAACTCATTTATCTGTTCAGACAACACATTTACCTGTCCAGTCTTCTCTGAAACTAACATTTGAGCATCGGTCAATTCTTTTGCAACAGGCTCTATATCTGCATGCAAGGCTTCAATTGCCTCATCTACAACGATACCATTGCTAAATCTGTTGATAATTTCCTTCTTGTCCTTATCAGAGCTGGACAGAAACGACTTATACTTGTGCTTTGACAAGATTATGTTTGAAAAAATCTCGTCTTTGGTGAGACCTATTTGACGAAGCACTTCTTTGTTGTATTCAGCAACAGAAGAACATGGCAATTCAATCTCTTCACCAAGTTCATTCATTGTAAGTCTTATTGTCTGGGCAGACTTTCTGAACAGGTGACGCTCAATGGTAAAGATTCTTTCTTCATCAAGAAGCGTAATAACAATCTCTGCTTCATCAGCGGCATCATTGATAATCTCTTCTGCTGACTTAATATCACGCAATACATCTCCAGTCAGACCGATAGAGATTGCTTCAATAAGAGCAGACTTACCAGAACCGTTTGAAGGCTGAGAGTCATTATCCATATTGTTGCCAAAGATCAGTGTTGTATGTCCTTGCCCAATTGTATAATCAAGCTCCTCAAAAGCACAGATATTTCTTGCCTTTACTTTTTCTAACTTCCACATACCTAGCTAATTTTTTCGAGATATTTCAATCCAAGTTCAACATTTGTGTTTCCCTTGCTAATACAGAACTCTTTCCATTCATTGACAATTTCATGCTTGTCATACTTCTTGTCAAGAGCATGGCTGGAAACCTTCTGTGTGTCAGTTTCAATTGTATCAATCTCAACTTTTGTGGCACCAGCGGCAATGAGTTTTTTCTTGTCAATTGTCGACTTTACAGTACTGTCACAGCTAACTCGTAGCTTAACCTTATACTTGCCTTCCTCTTTGATTTGGTTAAGTTCTGCCAACAAGTCATCATCAATACCGTTTGCAGGTACATCAATAACTTTATAGCGAGTATTAACTTGATTCTGGATGAATTCAGTGGTACCGTCATCAAACAAGATTGTATAACCCTTCATCTCATCTTCTCCAAAGTTTGCTTGTCTTGAAGAACCAATATACTCAATATTTGTATTCTTGATTTTGGTTCTATTGTGATAATGGCCTACAAGAACTTTGTCAAAGTCTTTAAATATCTTTGTTGGAAGTTCTTTCTTACTTGGAGTTACAAGGGCACCATTAATGCCTTCATGTATGTACAATATATTATTGTTAGAAGGATTAAAGTCATTTTGAACCATGTCTTCTAAACGCTCAGTAAACGAACCGTCTTCTGGGAAGTAACTCATTACATATAGCGTTCCATTTTCTCCAAAATCAATTGGCATATAATCATCTACAACAAACACGTTCTTGTATTCACTGAAAATGTGACTGTAACCGTATAGAGATTCTTGATCTATCAAATCGTGATTACCTTCAGCTATTGTCAATGTAATGTCGGCATTACCAGCCTTGATAATAGCGTCTCTTACAGCTAACAGAACATCAAGTGTTTGAGAAGAACGAGACTGCCATAAATCTCCACCAATAATAATATCAACAATACCACGTTTCTTGCATATATCCAATGCTTCATCCCAATTCTTCTGAAAGTCTTGAAGACTATCTCTAGAAACGTGAATGTCATTAATCAATAAAAATTCGGCTTGTTTCATGTTACTATATTTAAAAAGGTGGCTCATTTTTATATTAAAGCCACCTTTTATATTAACAATAATTATCTTGTTCTTCGACGCTCTGGACGTGCTGCTCTGCGCTCACGTGTACGAGGTACGGCTGGCTCATTGTTGTCAAAATTGTGCTCACCACGACTATGACGGCCACTGTCACCAGACTCCTCATCATCGTCAGAATTTTCTGGTTCTGACTCTGGCTCCTGTTCGTCATCTGTATGATCGTCTGTTGGCTCATTCTCTGGCTCATCAACAGGGTCATCATCTTGATAGTCATCTGGATCATTGTCACCAGCATCCTTCAAACGCTCCAGACAATCCTCAATGTCATTGAGCAGAACTTCATTCGACTTTCCACGGACCACCTTAACGGTTATGTCTGCGTTATCGTCAATATACTCACGAATACGGTCACGAAGAGCGATACCCTCGGTTGACTTGTCAGTCTTTCCTTCAGACTTATACTTCTCGTAGTAAGCCCACATTGAGTCGATGTCGTAGCCAATCTCGTCAGAGCCATTGTCACCATCATCGTCAGAATCGCCATCCTTGTTCTTCTTGTCGAAAGAGAATGATGATTTGTCATCAGCTGGAAGCTCCATCTTGATCTTGTCAATAACGTCCTTGATCTCCTTGCTTGACATCACATCCATCTCGTTCTTCTCATCATACTGCTTCAAGTACTCGATGGTAGCTTCAAGATGGAATTTGTTGTAGCGATATGCTGCATCTGGAATAGTCTGGGTGTCAAACAAAGCTTGGCATTCCTCGTTTGTCAAAGGCTGCTTACCAGAAAGGATGTCAACACTGATAGTGTACTTTGTCTTTCGGTTCTCAGTCTTGCGCTTGATCTGTACTGGGAAGGCATCTGCTGGAGAAGAAATAGGACAACCAACCTTTTCGCCATTCTCGGTAACTCGCTTCCAGATTTCGAGCTTTGCGTCTTCCAACTCCTTGTATTGTGGGTAAGACATAGAGAACAACTGAATTCCATCCTCCTTCTTCTTAAGGTTGTAGATGTACATCAAACGTTGAGAATCCCACTTCAAGCCACCTTCAAAACCAGATGCCTTAATCTTGTCCATAAGCTTCTCATCATCACCATACATCTTTTCAGCTACCTTAAGGTACTCATCAATAAGGTCAACTGAAATACCAGCATAACTTGAGTGACATACGTTTACGAAGAAATCCTTATCACCCTTCTTTGCTCCTGGCTTAACAAGACGAAGAACTTTCGTCTTAATTGGGTATTCATATCCCTTGCGCTCCATCTTGTAGCTTCCATCGGCTTGCTTAATAGGGATAAGAGGCAAAATACGGATTGAATACGTTCCGTCCTTGTCAATACGGAAATGGTTAGTCTTCTGGAAACTTGTGCTCTCATCAGCACTCTTCTGAAGAGCCTCCTCATAAGTCTCCTGCTGCTCCTGCATCATCAGAAGCGGATTAAATTTTTTGTTTTCTTCCATTTTAAAAAATGAAGTTTAATTATGTGTGAGAGGAAGATTATTCCACTGATCGGTATAAGCACCTGCCCAAAGTTCTTTCGCTTCTGGAGCGTTAATGTAACTCTTAGGCTTGATGTCAATTCCCCATTCAGTTTTGGCATGATGAACAATACTCTCTATAACTTTGTTCATCTCACTTGCTTTTTCATTTTTCAGATCAAAGTATTCAAACTTTTCTCCGTTCGGAAGATGACAGACGTGAATTGGTGCGTACACCTCTTCAAAATATCTGTATAGTGCATTTACTTGTGGGTGCCCTGGAAGCTCATCAGAGATTTGCTTAAGAACTATTCCAAATAAATACTTCAAATTGTTCAGAGACCTGTTTTTGGTATCGTCCATGATTAAGACAGTATAATCACCATCTTTCAAATTTCTAATAGCCATTTGAAGGTCTGTTTGTGTTGCCTCTGCGTCTTGCACAATGAGGCGTGCCTTGCTATGTAGCATAGCGTTTATTTTTAAATTCGGTTGCAAAGATACACATTATCAATTTAACTACCAAATTTTTCTGCAACTATTTTGTGTTAAAAAATACAACTATCTAGTTTACAGATATTTAGTATTTTTGTAAAATATCGTATTGACACTACATATCAGATAACTTCTCCGTTATATCGAAAATCTCATTAACATTCTTCACTTTCCAGATTCTCTGGTTTGTGGAGCCACGCCATTGAAGATTCGGCAAAGATAGCTTGCTGACGAACGGACCATCTACCAATACATCTATATACGATAAGATTTCTGGGTAATGCAGTTTAATCCACTCTAGGGTGTAACCAGACCATAGCCAAATTGTTTTGTCTGTGTTCTCCTTTATCATTTTACACAAATTCAATATTGGCTCATACTGCATCAACGGTTCTCCACCAAGGATAGAAATATCAAACTGATCTGAATTCAGCTGAGAGAATACACTGTCCACCGTCTGCTTCTCTCCAGACTTAATATCCCACCATTGCTTATTGTGACATTCGGCACAATGGATAGGACAACCAGAAACATATAAAGAATTGCGCAGCCCAACCCCATCAGTAGAGGTTGAGTACACAATTCTTGCTATATACAGTTCGTTATTAGACACCATGCGTTACACGATCGTGCAATTCTGCCAATTTACCGCTATTCCATCTGTCGGTGGTGCCAACTAGATAGCCAGTAATACGCTGAAGTTTGTCAATGTTGTGACTGCCACACACTGGGCATTCCTCCAGATTTGCAGAAGCATCTTCATAAGAGCAGTCCAAACATCTGTTACGGTTGTGATTGATAGAACCATATCCAATATCGTATTTATCAATCAAACCAACAATTTGCTCAACAGCCTTAATGTTGTGAGTTGCATCTCCATCAAGTTCTATATAGAAGATGTGACCGCCACGAGTCAAGTCATGGTAAGGTGCTTCAATCTTTGCCTTGTGGTCCGCACTGCACTTGTAATAAACAGGAACATGATTAGAATTTGTATAATAATCCTTATCAGTCACTCCAGGAATAACACCGTACTTCTTTTTGTCTTTCTTAGTAAACTTACCAGAAAGGCCTTCTGCTGGAGTCGCAAACACAGAATAGTTCAAGTCATACTGATCAGACAAGATCTTTGTTCTATCACGCATAAACGTAATAATGTCAAGACCTAATTTCTGTGCCTCTTCTGACTCTCCATGATGATGGCCGCACAAAGCAATCAAACATTCAGCAAGACCAATAAATCCAACACCAAGAGTTCCATGCTTCAGAACTTCACGTACTTCATCTTCTGGCTTAAGGTTTTCAGAACCAACCCACATGCCAGACATAAGCAATGGGAATTGCTTTGCCAAAGCGGTACACTGGAACTGATAACGCTCATAAAGCTGCTTTCCAGTAATGTTGATGGCATCAGTCAATTTTTCAAAGAATGCCAAAAGTCGCTTGTCCTTGTTCTCAATGTGCATTACAGATAAAGCGAGACCTGGAAGATTGATTGTCGAAAAAGACAAGTTACCACGTCCTACAGACTGGCTCTCTCCGAATCTATCCTCAAATACACGAGTACGGCACCCCATTGTCGCAACCTCATACATGTATCGTTTCGGATCATCAGCCTTCCACTTACTGCTCTGATTGTATGGTGCATCCAAATTTACAAAATTCGGGAAGAATCGTTTTGCTGTCACCTTACATGCCAACTTGAACAAATCATAGTTTGGATCTCCTGGTAAAAAGTTTACACCACGCTTTTTCTTCCAAATCTGAATTGGGAATATTGCAGTAGCATGATTTCCTACGCCATTGTAAGTTGATGACAGCAATTCTCGAATAACGCATCGACCTTCTGCACTCGTGTCTGTTCCATAATTCACAGAACTGAAGACAACTTGATTGCCACCACGAGAATGAATCGTGTTCATATTATGGATAAACGCTTCCATTGATTGATGGACACGCTCAACGGTCTGATTGATAGCTTGCTGACGAACTCGCTCATCACCCTTCAAATTATCAAGTTCCTTGTGCAAGTAATCATCAATTTTTGATTCATACAAATCGCTGAAATCGTAACACAGGAAATCTTCGATTTTCTTCACCTCTTCAATATACGTTTTACGCACAAAAGGAGCAAGATAGAAATCAAAAGCTGGGATTGCCTGTCCACCGTGCATCTCGTTCTGAATGGCTTCCATAGAAATACAGCTGAGAATGCTAGCTGTCTCAATGCGCTTTGCAGGGCGTGACTCTCCATGTCCAGCACGAAAACCTTCATTTAACAATTTATCAACTGGGTGCTGCAAACAGGTAAGCGATTTTGTAGGATAGTAATCCTTATCGTGTACATGCAAAATGTTGTCATCAACCAACTTGCGAACATCATCAGAAAGCAAGAACTCATCAACGTATTCTTTAGTACGTTCACTTGCCACCTTCATCATCATTCCAGCAGGTGTATCAGCATTCATATTAGCATTTTCACGAGTAATATCGTTCTTCTTAGCAGCAACAATATCCGTGATAATATCATTTGACTTACTGTTACGTGCCTTGTCACGCTTGTGTCTGTAAATGATATATGCACGTGCAACATCTGGAAGAGAACTCTGCATCAGATAATTCTCAACCATCACTTGAATGCTGTTAACGTCAAGAATATCAGATTGATTGTTCTCAATTTTATCAGCAATAGAGTTGGCGAGTAAAAAATCAATCTCGCCAACCTCTTTCATAGCCTTTGTGATAGCACCACGAACTAATGATTTGTCAAACAAAACAGTTCTACCATCACGTTTTATAACATTCTGTACCATTTAATTAAATGAATTTATACTATAAGATACCTTTATTCTTAAATTCCTCATGTAATGGGTGTGCAAGTTCATACGCTTGTGGATGAGCGTGCGCCTTGTCATCTCTTAAACTAAAGAAATGATTCCAATCTTCAGCAAAGCCAGTCACAACAAGCTCAGTTTTCAATGCGTTCGGCAAAATAGCTCTTGCCTCCTGCGCCTTCCAGCCTTCTGACAACAATTCAAGATACAAATCCTCTGACATTTTTAACGTCTGAAGAAATATATGACCTGCCTTGTCGTTTTCGCACCACTCAGAACTTGGCATCCAACATGGCTGGATGAAAGTAAGCTCGTTACCAAACTTGTCCTTTGAATAATTGCAATAGCGAGTAGATTCCTGTGCAAAAGACATTACACGATGACGAACAAATTCATGTGAAACGCCACGATCACAAATAAACTTAACGGTATATCTTTTTGGATGTTCATCTTGCGGCTCAGACAAGTATTTCAAGTCATTTTGCCATTTGTTCTCAATCAAAACACGCAAATTTGTTGTGATATAATATACAGCAACTCTTTTACCATCAATGTCTTTTTCGAATGAAGCAACCTTACTATATTTGTTGTTCTTGTATCGAAGAGCCTTTACGTATATAGGATCAATGATAACACGATTAATAGCATGTGACATTACCAAATACAATGTTCCATGTTCAACCATCGCCAGATGACCAGACTTCACAAGTCGGTCAACAAAAGTTTTTGCACTGTCTGGAGTGATCTTGTCTTCAGACTTGTAACAAGTTCTTCCAATGAGTTCAATGTGCTTATACAGACCATCAAGTCCGTTCTGCTGCTCAATAAACTCATAAGAAGGTTTTACTAATTTCATATCTTCTTATCTATTAAAACTGGATAATATAGATTCTATTATCCCAATCAATCGGGATTCATCACCTGTAAATTTAAACCATTCTGTATGTCCGTTTGTGTAAAATGGGTGTGGTGCAAGTATATGCTCGAAATCTGCCAGAATATACTTTTCACAATAGCCTAGTTTATCCCATGTTTTGACAACGGTTATTGTACGCTTGTCAACATGGCTATTATAATATAGCTTACTAATGCGTGTTGTGACACTTCCATTTGTTGATCCAATCTTGTACAAACCAGTCTCCGTACATTTCAACAAATACAATGATTTGGGAGATGGCTTTTGGACAGGGAAGGGCTGGAAAAACCTGGAAACCCTGTGATTCAATTACTTACGATTTTTAAATACGATATAATAGATAAAATTCATCAAATGTGTTTGCAAAGATAAGGTTTTTATTTGAAACAACCAAGAAAATAAGCAAAAAAAATAGAGCATATTGACAATGCTCTACTGTTTATTTAGATACTTATTTAATCTCAAATGTATATAATACAACTCTTTAGACACACTGGTTTTTAGAGCCATTTTGGGCCTACAGCCACATTTTCTATATTCAATCAATGCTCTCCAAAACTTCTCTTTTCTAAATAAGGGGTCACTGGAAGAATAAGCAAATGCCTCTATTAGGTTTGCTGATGGAGCACGTAGTTTCATAAACTCAGCAACATCCATCAGCATCCTATATTCTATTGGAGTTTCATGCTTCAACAAGAATCCGATTCTTGTCTCATCAAACTTCTTCAGTTTGTACCCCTTTGGCCTTCCGACCTTTCTTCTTATTGCCATCTTCTTGAATCAATGGTTTTTCAAAAGACTCAATTTTCTCTTTAATTTGGCTGGCAGCTTTCATTGCTGCAATATCAGCACTTATGTTTATAATTCTCATATTACACCATATATGTTAAAAGGAAACCTATATATTGTGAGCATCCACCGCTACAATAATCAACTACGCATTCACGACTTCCGCTTGCCATTTTGCAGCACCATTCGCCTCCACGATTGTAAGAATAACCAATTTCTCCAACTGGTGGGTCTATTGATGATGGCAGTGTGAAAATTGTTCCATCATGGTGGGTGTGAATCCTACCTTGTATAGATACTATATTGCCAATCTGACGAGCATAAAGTTTTGCGCTAATTCCACAATTACTAACATCAACACGGACCCATCCTGTATCTTTAGGCTTTGCAGAAACATCGTCTTTATATGCAGCACCAATATTTTCGCACAACTCTCGCTGTCTTTTTTCAAGATCAGAAGCGTAAGATGCGGAAGATGTATCAAGACCATCTCCAACAATATCTTGGAATTTCTGAGACTTCACAACAGCACGCTCAAAACTGCTGGATGTTGCTGCGCCAATGATGTCACATGCAGCATCCTTTCCTCCAGCATTGTCAACAAACACTGATAGACTTGTGTTCTTGCCTAAGAATGTTGAGTTTGCGTCAGCCTTTGTGTACACATCATTGGCATTTGCCTTTTTATTGATAGCAGTATCATAATCAGACACTTTCACATATCTCTTGTCTATATCGTTTCCGTTGACATAAAGAGAGCCGTTTACATAAAGTGTATTATTTATAACAACGTCACCTATTTTGTTGTCAATATAGAAACTTGTTGTCTTGTTATTGGCAAATCCAAAATTAGCCATCGCTGCATTATCCTTGTCAACCCAGGCGATGTATTTAACAAGGCTGTTATCGCTCTTTGCTAACGTACTATGCTTAATTTTAATTCCTGTAACAGAATCATCGCAAATCGTTAAGGATCCGTTAACAGCAACTGTCTTGTTTTTACCATTAACACCTATTACTGTATTTCCCTTTCCGTCTCCAATATTTGTATTTCTAAAATATTTGGTTTCGCCATTGAAGCCTTTGACATTAATATTAATAGAACCTGTGTCAACTTGTGCATCAGAATTGTACACATCACTACCAGTAATAGTTATTCCTCCACCCTTAAGTGTATCGGAATGTATCGGAATAGCAACGGTTGCTTTATCTTTCGAAAATGTAAAGATACAAGTGTCATTATGATAAAACTGCAAATCTCCAGCAGTGTTGATTGTAAGTTTATGGTCATCACTTCCACTCATTTTAGAAGAAATAACCAACGTACCATCTTCCTCATAATAAATAGAGCAATTTGCAGCACCTCTAACCATTGAAATATTATCATTGACAACGGCACCACCTTTTGCTGTGATTTCTCCATTAAATATCACCTTCTTATTAACAGTCTGGCTTGCAAATGGAGAATCTATCATAAGTGCGTATTTTCCAAAGAACGCATCTTTCAATCTAGGCACCCCTTCTCCATCCTTTTTGAACATTATTGATTGAGGAGCCTTGTTGGTTAACGGATCATTGACAGTAGGAACACTGGATGAAATTACACACCCATAGATATTTCTACCAACTTTATCAGAAGAATCTGCGTAAGAAACCTGTTCTGTTGAGTTGCTTTCAACAATATATACAGGCCATGAACTTACATTCGACATTCCAGAACAATATCGAACCTTACCATTCATATATACAAATCCTGGTGAAATCTTATTGCCAGAAACATTGCATCCGCTCAAAACAAAGTCTTCACAACCAGTAAAGAGACTGTTAAACACAAGAGCTATGTCTTGCAAATTAATAATATCGTCAACATAGGTATGTCTTCCACCTTTTTGACTAGTAAATTCTTTCATGTATTATTAATTAAATTCTATTCTATATGATTTACCTGCAACCTTGTATTTATCAATTATATACGAGATCATTCCAGTCAATTCTTTCTCTGTGATGATGCTAGTGTTTACATAAGGACAAAAGACAATAAAGCTAACGTCATTGCTGCTAGACTTTTCATTCTGCCATTGAAAAGGCTGCTTCTTGCCATTTTCATTCTCATTATACAACACAAATTTAGAAATGTTTTCGCCAGCACTTTGAAAATATATTGGAACTCCTGGAACCGTACCGTCTGATATGATAATACATTTGTCTTGGTCTTTGAAATACTTTTTGAATTTCTTGTTCAAATAGTACTCCATCAATATAACCTGGGAAGTAAGGCTAGCTTCCACTTTCTTCTCTTGAACCCATTCAACCCATCTGTCATTTGCGGTTTGGAGAGGTTTTAAACATGACTGAAGAAAAAGGATCAGCCTACGCCCACCTAAATAGTGAGGCACAAGCTGATTAACCAATCTATCCACATTTATTTTATGACTCCTCATCAGATTCCAACTTTAAATTAATCGCCTCTCTGAAGGTAGGAATATCTTTTTCCTCACCCTTCTTTGTGCTTTGTTTTGTATATCCGCTTGTTGTATATATCTTTCGATCTATTTTCTTCAGTTCGCCAAGCTTGTTATTATCGTCATATTGGGCGATAAATATACCCTGCTCTACAGTGGCACCAGAATTTACATGAACATCTACAACATGGTCAACAGACATAATGACATCAATTACCCTATGTGCATATACCGCTGAATCGAAATCCATATTTGACATAAAGTTAATCAGTGCGGAATCTATGTTCTTATAAAGTTCTTCCTTACTGATTGCTCCATCATAATAAACATCAACACGAGGAACCAATATGTCTCCGTTTCTGGAAACAACATTACACTTTACACCAGCAAACTTGATTTTACTTAAATATGACCTAGCAGAAATCAATTCATCATCAGAAAGTCTGGAAAGAGAATCTTTTGCGCCCTTTGCAACCTTTAAGATAAGAATATCATCTCTATAATCAGAGCTATATGCTATTTGATAGGAAACTTTTGTAATCAGCCGTTTGGCTTCATCTACTGAAGGGTATGAAAACTGTGTTCCATCTTCATTTAGAATCAAATCGTCTCCATATTGCCATTTAAGCATTGCATTTGCATAATATGCTGGAGTGCCATTAATTCTTGCACTGAATATCTTGGCAATATCAGTTGTAAACACGTCCATAAGTGTTTCAAAAGAATATATTGCTGTAGCTACAACCCATGTAAAGGAATTGATTATAGACATCTTTGAATCATTTGTTAATTCTGTCAATTCCAAATACTTGTTTCTTGTATTTACGGCTTCATTGTATATTTCTGTTAATGTACGACTCATGCTATATCTTGATTCTCATATTTATATGTTTTACCATTTATATCAAACACCCAAGCTCCAGCTTCATTCCAAGCAACCTCGTGTGTTATCACATATATAGCCTCCATTCCTGTCTCTATAACATAGTTACCGTTGGAATTTCTTTTCGGCTCCTTATATTCACCAGATGGCATCTTGTCCAGAACAACATGACAATTTCTTCTTTGGTTGTTGTTCTGTGCAATATATATCAAATAATCATCAATACATTTTTCATCTCCATATTCATTGTCTTTCAAAACCAACGACTGGAGGCTCATATCACGAATGCTGTTTAAATTCTTGATATACATCTGTGACAATAACACCATGTATGTTCCTTTGAATAGGAATAGACCTGTTAAATTCATATTGTTCTTATCACAAACAAATTCATCAACAGTTATCGGTGCAACAGGAAGTAAACTTCCATTTATTTTCGAAACATCAAATCTTTTAACATTAAAGTTACCATATAGCTTGACAGTTCTTTTATCTGATTCATTATCAAAAAAATGAAAGTATTCTGTTTCATTTTTATTCAAATGAATTGTCTCCAGGTCCGTGTTGTCACCCCAATCAACTATCATGTCGTTGTCTCCAGACATAGTAAATAAGATTTGCGATTCATCTGCTGGAACTTTTATAACAATACGTATAGGCAAAGAGCACTCTTTATAATAAACATGGCGTTCTCCATTTGCTGGAACTATATTGTTTTCTTTCAGATGGTTGACAATACTATCGTGTACTATAAAGTCTTCATCCCAAAGCAATTCGTCACCAACACTTACACCATTTTCAAATGACAGTTCTGGGTTGTTGACAAATAAGTCAAATATCCCCTCTACAGATCCATGAAGCATTACAGCAATATCAAATATATTCTGTCCTGTTTGAACTTTATACGTCTGCATCTACTTTCGAAAAATCTAAATCTAAATCAAGATTACCTGTATCTGAATCAAACGATGCGTTTAACACCTTTACATTCTCAGCTTCAAATTCGGACTGAAGAACATCAGCCAAATCAGTGTTCGAAATATTAGCATGAAGGTATCTTATCAAGCCAACACCAGATATAGGGTATCTATATGAGTTTGATGGCAAACACTTCAAAAGCAAATTACGATTCTGGATATTGGCATTTATATTTTTTGCATCTGATGTTTTGCTAGACCATAACAGCAGTTTGTTTCCTACTAACTGTAAAATATAATTTTCTTCATCTATCAATATCAATTCAGAAGCTTTCAATGCTCTCTCGTCCAAATTATACAATTTTGAATGAACATCAAAGTATTCAGAATTATCACTTGTATTTATGAACGTTCTTGTATTACCATCACCGTAATCCTGGACGAATTTTAGCTTGATGGTCTTATACATTGGAATATATGGAATGTTAATTTTTACTCCATACTCCAAGCTACTTCTTTCAAAATAGGCTGGAAGCGTTACACATCCATAAATGTTGCTGTCACGCTCATACAGCCATTCAAATGGGTAGGTGCTTACAGAATTACTATCCGTAAGCACCATATCTCCTATTTGTGTATTTACTTGTATATCTCTACGCATTTGACAATACTAATTCAAGTTCATTAATCTTATCACGAATTTTTTGTCTTTCCGTGTATATATCGTCAATGTTATATGGCAATGGCTTTCGTGCTAACGATGCTTCATAACATTTTATAACACGGTAATCTCCTTCAGAAAGAGTTTCTTTCAGAGCAGTAATTTCTGCCTTTACTTTCTTCTTATCAAAACGCTTCTCATATTTATAAGCAATTTTGTCACCTGCATCGTAAGGAACAACCTCTATAACAAAACCATCTTCAACTATTGTCTTATTATGGTCAAATTGTTCAACAGGTTTGTAACCTACTGGAACCCTTTTATCTTCAAATTCTTTTGTGTATAAAATACCATTTTCTAAATATCCATATATACCCATAGCTATTTATATTTATATTGATGAGCAATCCATATATCACGGGTTACATTATTTATTGTGTAGCGTACTCTTTTACATATTGTAACCCAACCTTCCGCACAATCATAATATTCATTCTCTGAAGTATCATCATAAATATGAGTGCCATCATTTGTATCTATTCGTGTGACACCCTGTCCCATTTGCATAATTTCAACTTCTTGCCCTTCATGCGCATTTTTAGGCAAGTATATAGTGCAAGTTATGCCTTTATTTATTAATCCTATTACCGTTGTATCATCAAGTGAAATCTGGGCACCAGCATCATCGTCTGTAAAATAATACACACTTGTAGTTAGCCCACATGCCTTTAATTGATAAAAGAAACCTCCATAAGCTGCTGCCGTTCCAGAATTATGCGCCCTTCCATATACACCTGCAACAATTGTTTCATCTGCATTAATTGACCATGTATTTTTATTTACATTTGCATAACCTAGTCCAACAACAGCCCCTCGTTGTGTATATCCAGTTGAAGCTGGCATACCGTTAATACCTGCAATATTTGAAAAAATACCATTAGATGACAAATATGAAGTGGCAGTAGAATAACTAGGTGATTTTTTTGCACAAGCTTCAATAATTCCATTACTTCCATCTAAAGTTAAAATAGATCCAAAGCCACTGTTCATCATATAATCATAAGATCCATCATTGTAAGATGTACCAGATGTTTGCAGTGTAATCTTTTTATTGGAAGAATCTAATTTTACAAAATTGAAAGCTTTCCCTGTGTTGTCAGAAGTAATTACTCCATCTATAATATACCATTTTCCAATGCTTCCAGATGTTGCATTTATTTCACCATCTACAGACAATACTCCATCTTTTGTCCAACTAATATTACCTTTAGCCAAGAATCCAGATCCGTCTTTTTTCAATGACCAAAATGACGCATTCGATATGGTACCATCACTTCCAAGAGTTACAGAATTCTTTGATATAGAATCACTTCCAATACTCCATCCACCAATTGTACCTTTGTCAAATGTTAACGTCAGACCATTTATGTAACTAGTATTGATAATATCAGCCTTAATACTGGAAGCATCTAATTTTGAGGACGTTATACATCCAGCAGCTATTTTGTCTGCCGTAACGCTTCCAGCAGCCAACTTTCCAGCAGTAATACTACCAGCCCCAATACGGTCCGCATCAATTGTTCCAGCAACAATTTGATTGGCATTAATAGTTGATGTATATATACCATTTGCATCAATAGTTGTCGTGTATCGCTCTGAAGATGTTATATCAAACACCGTAGCATACGCCAAATACCATTTAACAGGACTGGAAGATGTACCAGCATTACCAGTGATATTAAAGAAGTTTGTCGTACTAAAGTTACTACTTGATCCTGTACCGCATCTAACCTTTCCTACATATTCTGCCCAATTTCCAGTTCCAGCAGTACTTGTCAGCCAAGTCATTGTGCCACCGTTTCCAATAGCGTTGGTTTGAAACTCTATATATCTACCTACAGGAATCCAGGCAATGATTCTAATAACAAATATCTTTCTATAGCCAGCTTGATCTTGAAAACTAAAACCACCAAGGCCTGGTGATGCAGTTCCTTTATTGACTATTTCAATATAAGCCTTATTGTCATTTGGAATGGTAATATCATTTGTATTTACAACACGTTTTATAGTAACAGTTCCGTTTCCAGAATTGTTATATAACTGTATATCATTTATACCATTAACAAATGTTGGATCTCTATGCAGCATTCTACCAAAAGCCATAGCTGAAGCAAATTCTTTTGCTGCGGCTCCTTGTGCATTGGCATTATTATTCGCTGCATCTGCGGATTTCTGAGCCTTATCAGCAGACGATTGTGCATTGTCAGCCTTTCCTATTGCTGTATTTGCTGCGCTCTGAGCCGATCCAGCAGCACTGTTTGCGCTGTTTGCACTTTGTTGGGCGGTCTTGGCATTTGTCAATGCAGTATTTGCAGTACCTTGTGCTGTACTTGCAGCATCTTTAGCTTCTTTTATTCCACTGCTCCAATTCAATACCACATTTGCACCAAATGTAATATTTCCCTTATCGTCCCACTTTATATTTCCGCCTGCAATGGCACCACTTCCAGCAGTATCAAATCGCCATTTATAACCACGAATACCATTTAGTCCAATTGTGATACTTTTATTGGTTGAAGTAAATTCACCACTTGTACCATTCTTTGTGCCAATATACAAAGAATCTGAATCAAAGTTCCATGATCCAATAGATCCGCTTTTTTCATTAAATTGGATATATCCACTGGAGAACTTGGCTGTGCCATTCGTGTTGATGTACCATGCCTTGCTTCTTAATCCATTGGTTCCAATAGTAAGGCTTTTATCGTCATTTGTATATTGGTCTGCATTGTTATTTTTTGTACCAATATACAAAGAGTTTTCATCAAAATTCCAACCAGCTATATAATTAGTTGTACCAGCTTGGAACACCAAATCTTTTCCTTTGTATGCAAATATACCGTAGTCAGCAGAAGTTGAGTAAAACATTGCAACACCACCAACCTCCTTAACCTTTGCCAATTGACCGTCACCAGATTTTAAATCATCTGTAGTATTGGCTATTGCAATAAACCGTTTATCTGCATTCAGAGATATTCCAAGATTATACAGACTATTGGCATCTATAGTCCAGTTTCCAATTTTTCCAGAAGTAGCTGTAATTTTTCCTTCAAACGAAGCATTTCCAACCGCATCCATAGAAACCTTTCCATTCGCAAAAGACGCACTACCATCCTTGTTTAATGCCCAGTGTGTTTTGCCATCCGACTGAGAGCTAATAGAGCCTTCAGATTTGATAGTAAGCGTTCCATCCTCACATTGGATTGAATCTGGAGTAATGTCCCAGCCTCCAATTTTGGCACCATAGTTATTGATATAAAATACAACCTTACTATCACGATAACCATATATACCTTCTTCTGGATCTGAAAGCGTAAATGGGAACACTTCACCTATAAAGCCCTTTAATTTTCCCAAATAAACTCCAGTAATCTTCCCTTCATTTGTCTTATGTCCAGCAAACAACTTAGGTGTAATTACATAATTCTCGCCAATTTGACTGTGAGTTCCGTCCCATTCTTCAATCCAATCTACACCTACAGTATTCTTGACAACAGAAAAGCTGAACCTTACTGACGATTCATATTTGCCATCTTTTGTACGAATATGTATCTCCAAATATCCAGAAGTTATGCTGGAATCTAACCCTATGATAGCTACATTCCAAGCGCATTCTCCAGCATTTTTATATGTATATTTAATACCATCAGAACTTGGTATAACATTTACAACATCAAAAGCAACAGCATCGTTTCCACGAGACAATGTAACCGTTGTTTCAGCATACTCCAGATCTGGGGTTGAACCATCGTGATTGGCAGGTATAGACACAGAAGCAGCTGTAAGTGACAATGAATAACCATCACTTACAGCTGCTATCGTAATATATCCTCTTGCTAATAACTCTGTCATAATTATAATTTTTAGTTAAGAATAGACAGAGCTTGTTAATGTCGTTTCTTATTTAACAACTTTTGCAAGTTCTTTCATAACATTTGTGGCCACTTTTCGTGCCTCCTCACGCCATGCTACAAAAGCATTGTATTCATCTGCATCACCACGTCCTTCTGTGTGGTTGCAGATGATAGCTTCAACATCATCCTGGCTGTACTTGCTGCGAACAATGCCAGAGATAATCTTACGGTATTCTGGCTCCACATCAACATGCCATGCTGTATGCTCTGTAACAGTCTTTGTATCGCCACTGTCATCCATCAAAGGGACAGTAACCTTTGCCGACTCTCTGTTGAAATATACCTTAATCAAGTTATCTCCAAGTTCAGAATAAACTGGGGCTGGAGTTTCACCCTTGTAAAGTTCTACTGGATTCATAATATATATTTAAATATGTATTAAACTGCGTCTGTATAATATTTTCTCCTAGCTTCATTGTAGTTATCAATCATAATTTGCTCACATTCATCAAGCCTTCTAAAATACCGTCTACGATTTCTGATAGTCCTCATAGATTCGCCTGTCTTTGGTTTATTGTCAGTTTTCTTTTTAGGCTCCTTTGGTTTCTGGCTCGGCAAGATATAAGTATTCAAACCTGTTTGTAGTTTCCATAGTCTTCTACAATTCCCATGCTCACACCAGCCTTTGTATGAAGCCAGAATATCTTGTAATCTCTGTTCTGTTTTCACATTCTTCATAGATTTACAGAAATTCTTCTTTATAGACTTTCTCAATAATCTGTGTTCGTGAAAGAATCTATAGCCTAAGAAATCAATTCCTATCTTCTCAACTTCAAATATCTGTTCAGTATTCTTTATCTCCAAACCTAAATACTCTGACACAAATTTCTTAATCTCACGTAAAATCCACTTAAGATAGCCTTTATGCGAAGACAGCACAACTATATCATCGCAATATCTAAAGTAAAATTTTACACCAAGTTTATCTTTGATATAATGATCAAGTGGAGACATGTACACATTACTCATTAATTGGCTTGTCAAAGATCCAATAGGCAATCCACTATCAACACTAAATATAATATCATCCATAATTGTTAGGAATTTTTCATCCTTATACAATCTATGAAATTCTCTACTCATAATTTCTGGATGCACAGATGGAAAGAATTTACGTATATCTATTTTCAAGCAATACTTTGTTTCTTCCTGGTTATGTCTCAATGCAGCTTGTAATCTATTGGTTCCATCCATAAGACCTCTACCTTTGATACAACAAAACGTGTCTCGAATAAAGCTACGGACACGTTTATATTCAATTACATTAACGATTGCGTGATGAGCAATACGATCTGGATAATAAGGCAATTTGAAAATTTCCCTTATCTTTCCTTGATCTGCTTTAATTGTAAATCTCTGATACTCACTTGTCCGATATGTAAGATTATCAAACATGTCACGCAATTCAAGCATATTCTGCTTTCTATTCTTATTGAATTTTACAACACCGTACTTGCGTTTCTTACCAAGTTGAGACTTATGTGTGGCCTTTTTAATATTCTTCCAAGACCTAACTCTATCCATCACATATCCTTCTCGTTTCAAATTAACACTTTCATTATTTAAGAGTTTGTAATTTAGATATTTTGAATCAACTTTTGCTTGTTGCCTTCAAGCCTGTGCGTGGCTACTCTCGAATGTTACTCTGAACCTCGGTGTACTATTTACAACGAAAATCCAGCACCTACTATACCCACATTTGCACTCTACGACATCTTCTCCGAGTAAGTATTTCGTTACTAAGAAATGGCCTGGGGTCCCTTCAAACTATAAATATCTTTGTTTTACCAATTTGAAAGGTTAGCTGAGGCACGATGTTCCAATTCGAATTACCGAAACCGTTATTCGCATTAACGTAACCAGGCGCACAATTAGAGCCGTTGTTAGCGTTACCACCACCGTGCAGAGGGTTTGGAGGAACCCCACCGCCACGTGAACTGAATCACATTTAAATATAGATTATTTGGTTTATGTCAAGTTTTATCAAAGCTATTATTTTAACACTTATTTAGATTACTTTGACATCGCAACCAAATCTTTTCCGTTAATAAACTTCAACTTACCATAGAAGGCAAGCCGAGGCACGAAGCTCCAAACCGAATAACCGAAACCGTAACTCGCAACAACGTAACCAGGCGCACAATAAGAGCCGTTGTTAGCGCAACCACCACCGAGCAGAATTTCACCAGCACCGTTTAAGTACCAAGAAGCACCGTAATTCAAGGTATCATTTCTGGAACCTTGCCAATCAATAGGAAGCATATCGCACTTTTCACCAAATGCAACCTTCTTGATTCCACCCCAATTATCAAGCTTCTTGTTATTGAAGTAAGCAACACGATAATCTACACCAGCAGGTGGATTTCCATTCACGACCTTATTGTCATCCCAAATATAGATTGTGCTGCCATTGTGGATATTTCCAGCAATAAACTGCCATTTAAATCCCCATGCAGCTTCTTTTCCGAACAAAGAAATCTGGGAAAAGACTTCGGATGTGTTTGAAGCAGTAACGTTAAGTTTACCAGTTGTATTACCAAGAGAAAGTGTTGTACCTGTACGTATTGTATAAGCTACGCCATCAGCACTTCCAGCATTTGTACCACCGATAACTCCAGAACCAAGAGTTCCACGTACATTTCTGTTCTTACAAAAATCATTAGCAAGCAACCAGTCGGCATTCCACATGGTCCAGTTCATCAATCCCCAGTCTGTACCATAATTCTGGGCAAGATCCCATGCAGCCTTCATTGTAATACTATCCTTTGGAGTAGCATTGGCAATACTCATAAGGCAATTCTTGCCACCAACTGTAGCCTGGGAGCCTAAGAATGCGCCTTCAGCAAACTCATCGTACAAAAGAACAAAACCTTGCATAGGAACAGGGCTTTTATATACACGTCTTACTGTAGAAGATACGTTTACAACCTTACCCCAAAGAGGTGGTCGATAAGCCATTGTCTGGCCGTATGTTCCATCGTGCAATGCTGCTGTACCGTCAGCAAAATAAGCACTGTTTTTATCTGAGAGGCGAGCAGCATATCCTTGCTTGTTTACGATAATTCGTCCACACAAATCGAAATATGTCTGACGAACTTCCATGTTACCACCTACAGCAAGAACAGTATTGTTGTTACCTTCATCGTAATCAACATACCAATACATCATATTACCTCTAAGCTCTGCTATATCATTTGTATTCTGGTCGATTGCTGCGCCAAGAGCATTAAGCTCAGACGCAGAAAAAGTGTCACCAGTCTTCTTATTTAATTTTAACAAACCCATAATCTTTTATAATAACTTTAGTGGGAGTTTGTATGTAAAGGTATTGTTCTTCTCCTTTACCTCACACATAAATGTAGATAACTTATCTATATCAGTTTTTGTCAACTCAATTGCACGAGCAGCTGGATTTCTCCAGGTTGTAACCTCTTGTCCAGTCAACTTACTGTATTTCTTCCACTGGAATATAAATTTCTTCTCAGCTTCCTCATCTGGAATTTGCACATCACTTCTATACAAATGCGCTTCACATGGAATAACGCCAGCACCATTCTTCATCTTATCTCCATTTTTCATTTCAATTTTAATGATATATGGGTCAACCTGCTTGAAGAATGTGACAAATTCTGTGTATGTTGCCTTATTGTACTCTATCTCGCATTTAAATGAAGCCTGGTCTGTGATATAGTCTGAACAAACTGTCAATGTATTGGTTCCTTGGCCTTGTACATAACTGTTGTCAACCAATTCAACATAATTCCCATTCTCCATATAAAACCACTTTCTCTTTGTACTTAATGTTAATTCCTCAGAACCAAGCATTAACTTACAAGTAGCAGTCAATTTATCAAATATCTCATTCTTAAAGAAATTACCATCTGGTGTCTCCAATATCATGGTTGGTGTCAAGTTGTCTGTCTCTTGCTTTGTAAAGCATGTAGAACCAGAAATTTTGACATTCAATCCTGTATCTGGGTCCTTCACCATTCCGCTGAATTCAATCTTTAATTGAGCGGTATCAATCAAGTTCTTGTTAATAGTTAAGGTATATGGCAAAGAACTTGAAACGACTCCAGAATACTCTATTGGTTTTTTACCATTAATCGTCCATTCTGGTGATGACACATTGGATATTTGATTGTCAGTTGCTCCAGAAAACAACAACTCTGGAGTTACGACTATTGGGTCAACAACATAGTTAGGTGAAAAGCTGTGATCTAATCTAGAGAAATACTGTACATGATGATGGTTACACAAAAGGTTAAGTTGCATCGACTTTCCATCGTGCAACTTAACAATTGTATATTGACCTCTACCTATCGGTTTCTCTGCCATAAATTACTTACTAAAAAGTTCACAAACAAATGTAGCCTTTTGCGAAATTTCAGATGCGTTAACTGTAATTGAAGAGCCTGTCTTAGCAAATGCATCGTCTTGAACGCCAGAAGAAGAGAATTTCTTCCACTTAAACGTAAATTTACTATTTGCGTCACTGTCCTCAAAACACTCACCTGCTTGCCATACCTTTGCTGAAAGTGTCGTTGAACCTTGACCATTCATCAACTTATCTCCAGTTGTAGAATAAATCTCAACATAATAAGGGTCTGACTGGTCGAAGAAGGTAATGACATCAGAAACCTTAGTGTTGTATGTACCAGAAGAAGCGTCTGTATCTGTAATTTCACACTTAAACGCATCAAAATTCAAGACTGCCGATGCTGGAACTGTAAGCTCGTTGGTGTTGTAACCAGTACAGCCATACGCCTTCTTTTCTGTCAGTGCTTCCCAGGCACCATCGGTATTCATCTTATACCACTGGTATGATACGTCTGTGTTATCAATACTTGAACCACGCCACATATCGCAATGTGCTGTCAAGGTTGAAGTCTGATCATTCTTGAACACGTTACCCTTTGGCGTATAACCAATGGCACAAATGGTTGCTCCAGCATTTGTAGTTTTAGTAAACTGAATCTCAGCCTTAACAGGAGTCTCAAAAGAAGCAATGTTAGGGTCTGTATAAACAGCTGAAATTTGTACACGTAACTGGGAGCAATTGACCATATTTTTGTTAATGGTCAATGCGTATGGTGCTCTATCTGCAACCGTTGCGCCATAATCAACAAGATTCGTGCTACCATTGATTGTATAAACAGGTTTTGTCTTTACCTGTCCCATTTGATCAGCTGTTGTACCAGAAACAAACAACTCTGGTGTAATCACAAGGAATGGACTTGCTGACCAGTCTGGCACAAAGCTGTTATTATCACTATTGAATATCTGAGTTGTAGGTTGGCTACTTCTCAAATACATATTAAGGGATTTCGCATCATTTAAGTCAATAATGGAAATTTGACCTCTTGCAATAATTTCTGCCATCTAAAATCTATATATTGTTAATTCTTACTTTACAATCAAACTGTGCCATATTCCAAACATCTTTTGTTGATATTTCAAGAACATGACCATAACCTACATGAGCCAAATTAAACAGCTCATCCGTATCTGGATTATCACTTGTCTTTATCCAATCAAAATCTTTATTTTGCAATTGTTCCGTTATCTCTGTACCGCCTCTATATACATGTGCGGTTAAAGTCGTTTGGCCAACGCCATTCTTAAAGGTGTTTCCATTTGATGTACGAATTGTTACGTTGTACGCATCTTCGCCATTTCTACGCTTTTGTATAGTAATAGTGTCAAAATAATCAACGTAGTTTGCTGTAACGACACATTTAATTGTTAAAGTTTGTCTATCTTTCCAATATATAGCGTCTGGGAATACAGTAAAGGTTCTTCCGTTCTCACCATCAAACAGAACATACTCTCCATTCGTGTCAAGATAATACCATTTTCTACCACTTGAATATGACAAGAAGTTCGTTTCTACCATCTGTATCATAAGGCTATCTGGAGAGCACATACCTCTGTCAAGGATAAATACATCCTCTCCTATCAACTTTATTGATTTTGGCTTCAGCTCTTCTTGTGCGGTATCGTCAAGGTCTTCCCATTTAATGGTAACTCCTTGTAGAATTATCTGGTCCTTTGTCCACTTAAAACGTCCATTTGCAAAATATCCAGTTCCATCATTCTTAATTACAAAAGAATCATTCTTGCTCGAAATTGAGCCATCTTCATTCAATTTAAGAAGTGGGTTCTGAATTGTTCCACCAATACCACCCTTGTTGAACCATGCTCCATAATCTTCTACATAGGAAAGCACATCATCTGTTGGCTGGTATTGAGTTGCGTATTTACCGCTCTCAAATTGTGGTGCTGTCATGTATAACTCTCCAGATGACATAAGTAAGGCAATCTGGAGAGGATCTTCACCCTTAAGCGGATCTTGTATATCCCAATTTGCAGAATACCGCATCCACGTATCATCACCTGGCACAGAAACCGTTTTGACTGTGTGCCCATTTTGAGAGATAAGAACATCACAGTCTTCAGTTGATTTTGCCCAAAAAGAAAAACAATAGCGTTTTCCTAATTTGCCAAGCATCCAAGAGTTAGTCTGAGCATTGAGAATCATTTCTTTATTAGACTTATATACCTCTCCTATGCCAACTGGTGAATCTGTTGATACAATTTCAGTAGTTGATTCAAAATCACAAGCAATACTGTTTATGACAACGTTCTTATGGATTTTACCTGCATAAAACGTACAACCAAAGCCATTTTCATCTCCAGCCGTTAAGGTACCAGAAATATTTACTTGCTGAGTTGCATATAACCTCTGCAAATAGGCTCCATAGTTTTCAAGTGTTCCAAAAACAGGGTCATTAACTCCACTCAGTTTACCAATACGCAACTTCATGCCACCAGCAAAGTTTGCAACAGAAGAAAGAAGGATAATATTCAAATCTGCGATTTCGACATTATCTCCTTCTTGCAAAGAGTCATTTACATTTAATCGAAATGTTCTCTTATATCTTCCAGAATTATCTATTGTGATAGCATGAAATTGATATTTCCATTCTGTAGTAGCTTCAACATTTAATGTTCCGTCAACACATGTTTCGTCTTCATATTCAATGGAAGCTACAATATTATTCATGTTCCTCGATGCCTTTATTTTATATGACACCAATACACGCTCTGGATTCTCAATGTTACGTTCAAACGTCTGAGAAAGTCCAATAAAAGTATTTGGACTTGATGCTATAGAATTTTTAGTTATAGAACATACACGATAATTGTCCAGCACGCTTCTTTTATATTCTACAGAAGCGTATGCTTTCCCAACAACGTTATATTGAGAAAAATTATCTTCCCATGAAACATTATTTACACTTGATGGATAGCAAAGACTTTGTTCTACAGCAATTCCATCTATCACATCTATATATGGTGATTGCTCATCACTGGATGTCATATAAATCGCACCAAGTCTATTGGCATCCCACAAGTTTGTAACTCTCACAAAATCAAGTATTTCATTGGTAGAAGGAACATCACCTTCAAGCAATGCTCCTATAAACCAATCTCTCTTTTTTTGCTTAGTTGCACCGTTCTCAATAACGGTCACAGTATCTTGACCTGTTTCGAGAACGCACATAAGAGAATATATCAAATTAGGGTTATCAAAATATTGCCTACGAACAATATCTCCCACGTGAAGCCCCTGTGTCTTTTTAGAGTCCTCACTAACACTAATCTTAAATTTTCTATATTGATATACTGCCATTATGTTATTTCTTCTACTAAGTCTCCACTGCAAGCATCTGAAACCCAAAGTGACCCATTTGTTGCAGATATTTTTTGAACTTCAAGCTCATATACACGCATCTTCTTACGTATTGTTAACTCATCGAATGTTGCACATATATTGCCTGTAAGCTTATTTTTATAAATTTTCCATCCACTTCCAGCAAAACCACTGGAGAATGTAACGGAGCCTATATCGTTGACCATGTAAGCATTTCCATAATGCTTAACACCATCTTGCAACGAGATCCAATATACTCCATCGTTGAAGAATAGCTCGTTCTTCAAAAGCCTGGTTTTGCATCCAGATATGCCTATTGAAGTGTCGCATTCTATTGGTTTGTCGAATACATAGAAATCTGAATCTGTAGTAAACTTTAAGCTAGATGACTTTCTGTCAAGTGGTGCGTATAAACTGGTTGAATCTATATAGCCAATTTTTGTTGTCTTTTGAATTGTATTTTCTACAACATCATCGCCAACATTAGTATTATAATGATATGGTGCCTCAAAAAGCAATGAATCACCATCACTATAAAAACCAGGACCAGCATCACTTGAAAACTTCAAGTATTTTCCAAAAATAACTCCAGAATTTTTATCTGAATTTTTATAAGTCTCTATCAAGGTATTGCCAAAACCATGACCAGCCTTAAAAGACTCTGGGAAATGAGCAGAGCCAAATTTTGTAATCAACTCATACTCATAATCATCGTCATATATACTTGACTGTAAACTAATTGCCCTAGTATTATCATCTCCAAGATTCAATATTTTATTTGATGCAGAAAATGATATAACATTCTTATTCTTTACATGGATAATATAGTCACCGTCAAACTTGATACCACCAGACAAGATATTTAAATCTCCAGCCAGTGTTGCTGTTTTATCAGCAGATATTGAAAATATTTCATTTCCACCATACCCTAAAGAAGCTCCATATAATGCAGATACATTACCGCTAAATACACTTGACCCCCCAACTGTTAAATCCTGGGAAATAACGCCATTTCTCATTGTCCAGTCAACATCTTCCTTATTGGAATTTCCAGAATGATAGAAATCGTAACCACGAAATCTAATACCATCCTTAGACATTGACAAGTCTCCTATTACAATTTCTCCTGTACACGTAACCTTATCAGCATTCAATGCTATATTTCCAGCATTCAATGCCAAAACATCGTTATTGTATAATAATACATTCGATTCGTTAATGTACAGTCCATTTGACCCAAGGTGAAGTTCTCCATCTATCTTAACAATGCTCTTCCGATCATCTGGGTTCTCAGCTACTGTTTGATAAACGGTCAATATTTCAACACCATTGTCACCAGCAGAAAAGCCGTACAGTGTGTTAAGCTTTCCTGTCATTGAATCTCCAGTTATCTTAACGGCACCCTTAACTCCTTCTCCAGACTCTCCTCCATCACCTATACTTGAAACAACAGCATCGGCAAGTAAAAAAGCAGTATTCTGACGAGTTATGCTTTGATATTCTTTTACCTCAGAATTGATCTTTGCTTCATCTACAGAATACTGCCCATCCTCACCAATGGTAACATAATCGCTACTGGTCCAGTCTGGAAGCTTCTCATTTGCTGAAGCTTCCATTCCTACCTTTAAGCGATTATAAAGCGATTCAAGCGTACTGCCTTTTTTTATTTTGGCAATTCCTTCGTTTAACTTTACCATTATTCTGAAACTTTTACTGTCTTTGATAAGAAACCAGATGTAGCTGCCTTATAAGAATTAATCTTTGATTGCAAGGCTACAAATTTTGCCACATTTGCAGGTGGTTGTGGACCCATCATTGTTGGAGTCAACATAGAAGACAGGGCACCAAGCCAGTCTATCAATATCGTAGCCAATTGATTTCCAAGAACCGCTGGCTCGGTGGCCTTTCCACTTCCAAGATAAACACCTTTGTCGTTGATTACAATTTCCTTTGCATTATACTTGGCAAGTATTTCCTTTGCGTCAAGAACGATTTGCGCCTTATCGTGTTGTGCCTTAATCTGGTCAGCAGTAACTTCAAAAATACTTTTTTCTTCATTCTTATCGCTTTTTGCAACCTCAGTTTTTGCATGTTCTTTGGTGTACTCTGTATGAGCATGAAGTCCAGTTTTTTCAAGCTGATCAACATCTGGAGAGTCTTCAGATTCTTCAAACTCTTTTGTTTCAGTTACACCAATTATTGTTTTAGTATGAGTATCTATCTGAACTGTGTCTGCATGAGAATAAGCTACAACATACTCTTTCAATGTATCTGGATCGGTAGCAATAACAACATCTGAATTTAAATAAGGTATTGTTATGAGTCCATTATCATTGTTCTGAATGGCAGACAAAAACACACCTTCATGCAATCCTACTGGTAATCCTTCATCCTTTGCCTGATTATTAGCAAGACTGTCATTGTACTCCTGGACATCAACCGTTCCGTACAGCTCATCATTCTCATCTGTATGTATTTTTGTAACATATCCAGAAATTCTGGATGTGTTTTTAATCACATTGTTCTTAGGATTTACAAGTTTATGAAGTGCAATTTGTCTAATTGCCTCATAAATTGCTTCATTTGCACTAAGATCATTAAACTGTTGGTTCATAATTATTTATTCTTTGGTCTGGCAATACAGTATGGAAGTTTGATTGTCTGTCTATATCCATCAACTCCAAATTTTGTATTTACCTCTTCAACAAGATAATATCCATTTTTTTCTGGTTGTCGAACATCAAGAACTTCAACCTTCTCACCAGATTCCAGATCATTATAATCGCCAAACAACGTTATTGTACCTTCTATACCATTCATATTGTAACCTTCAAAATAAGCTTCTGCTTCTTTAATAAGGCCTTCTTCAGATATGCCAATCTTGCTTGATGTGAATGGAATAACCGTATATTGGCTCAAATCAACATGGTCTCTTGTTTGCGACTTCAACGTTGCTCCAAGCTTCATTGCTTTCTTTGACAGTTTTGTCTCATTAAGCAACTGGAACTTCTTATGCTTTGTATCGCTGGCACCAGTCCATTCTGGATTCAGTCGAATTGTTATGCTATACTTAACTTCCTTCTGATTTTTTCCTGTACCTTCAAACTTAAACCCTTCGGCTGACACAGCCAAATACTTTGGGTCAGTGTGCATCAACTTCAAATTATCAGAAGCTACATGGTAATCAAACTGGATAACCTTCGGTTGCAACGATTTGTCGTTATTCACAATAGATTCAGCAGTCTTTGTAGAAAAATATGACCGTCCAACCTTTATACATGGATTACCGTCTTTATCTGGCCGTATAAAGCAATACAACTTATATTTAGACCATTCAGTCAACAAGTCAGCAATTGTCAAATCATTACTTAACTGAATCTTTCCAATATTTATACTTATATTGGCTGTATCTGGATGAAGTTTCAATCCTGTTCCTTTAAGTAAGTTATACTTTCCACCTTCTTTGAGGAAATCATTGACGGTAGCGTTGTTGCCTGTAGTTATTTTTCTACAATTCTTTCTTTTTAAGTTGCTTGCCAGGTTCTCGCATTTCAACTCAATAGGAGTAGATACGCTACACTTGACAATATAGCCATCAAACTGAGGAGACATATTCCCGAATATCTCATCAATGTTCTTCTGTCTGTCTTCTTCGCTTTCATAAGCACCAGTTTTGTTTCTGTAATACGTAAGATATATTCGAATACGCTGGCCAACCTTGAAATCTTTTGGCGTTGCAGTAGAAGATCCAGAACGTTTCTCAGTTATGGTTCCATCTTGCAATCTTTCAGTATAAACGTTTGTCGTACCATCGTCTTCCAAATCATTCTTTGTCATAGTTCGTTTTATGATGGTTCCACGAGGGAATCTTACAGACGCTGTTCCAATAAGCTTCTTGTAAGATTCCTCTATCTCAATACTCTCGCATTCACGAATAGTAAGACATCTGTCTGGAGACGGATCGTCTTTATCTATAACGTTCTTGTCCGCTGGTTCCCAAACCAATATTTTACATGCTAGAATATCAAGCCCATCTTGATAATGAACAGGTGTTGAACTTTCCATATCTAAATAGTATCTGCAATTAATGACTCAACTAATTGGGCAGCTTGATTTGCAGCAGCGGCCTTAACTTGATTCAACATCAATGTGGTCCACCCCTTCTTTTTTTGATGTGCTATTGTAATGTTTTGAGCATTAATTGTATCTGTAACAACATCAGCAACCTCATCTGGTTCAACAGCAACACAGGTAAATTGATAAGGCTGTACATTCTTGAAACCGTCATCTTGCCCCATCTGGAAGTCCTTGATAAGAATCTGTGTTACATTATATTGCTGAAACAATATATTGTACACTTTCAAAATACCCTTGTATTGCATCAACTTTACAAACTTCGACACATCCTCATAAGGATATATATCTGGATAATTGCTTACAATTTTGCCAGTAACGGTAAAATTTATATCGCCTCCAGAAACCAATTCCTTTCTTGAATAATCACGCCCCTGCACCTTTGTAAGAATCAAGTTATTTGAACTTTGAGAACTAACATTGGCACCAAGATCACAAAATGCAATACTTCCAGGAACTTCTATTTTGGTATTGTCAAATACACTTTCAGTATTGCCCGATTCATTTGTACTTAAATTCTTAATCTTATCCCAATATGTCTGGATCTCTAAAGTCTGCGTTTTGCCATCTTCTGTAGGAATCCAAATCAGAAGACCTTCATTTGCTGCCTTACCACGATATTTAAGGACCACGCCCATCTTATTACGTGTCTCCTCATCCATCTTCTTGCCATTTTCGATTATTTTCTTAACCTCTTGACCTTGGTTCTGGAGATAAGCAGCCTTTGCTGATTTTCTGTCCATATTTCTTAGATAGCTTGGGTACAAATCATTTATTTTAGCAAATGCAGTCTGCATAAGTGTTCTCTTTGCTGCATATACATACATGCTCTCATACCCACGAGGAGAATAGAACTTTAATTGTCCATCTCTCTTCTTATAACGTGAGAGCGAAAATGCGCTGTTGAAGCCTAACTGTGAGACTCCAACAGCAACATTATATTGTAAATTTGAAAACAAACTCATTTTTATCCGATTACATTTTCGTTAAAATCTTGAACGACATCAAGCAATGCTGCCGCTAAATCTTGTTTAAGAGTAGCTACAGCAGCAGCCTTATGTTCGTTTGTCAAGTCAATTTTATCTACATTCATCAAATTGCCAATACGTACAATCACCTGCTTTGGAGCAGCCGCATTATTACTGTAATGGTTCTTGTATTTTGATTCATCTGCACCAGTATGAATACGGTTCAAAGTCTTATTTGTTCTTGGTGTCCAACGTCTTGTGGTTGTTGGAGTAACGGTTTCTGTAGGTTTCTTTGGCGTATAGACATTACCGTTAGCATCATACCATTGTGGAACCTTAAAAGGAGCACGTATTTCATATACATACTGTTTACCATTAAACACCTTCTTGTCACCAACCTTGTCGCCACCGCCAAAACCTCCTGGAGATAAGGAGAAAGATGAACCTGCTGGGAAGAATCCTTCCCAATAATTTCTATCCAAGAATCGTGCGAACAACGGCCTATATCTCTCTGGAACCTCACCAATAAACGTTGCCATATTTGAGAATGCTGAATTAACCACACCAAGAAAATCTGATATTGTCATATCAGCATTGCTCTGTCTTACACGCTTCATCCACTCTGGTGTACCAAAAACACCTGTAGGTGATCCGATGATATTCATCGTTCCTGTGATACGAGCGAATACATCTTGAATTTTCATAGGATCTATCTGCTTTCCCTTATCGAACTCATCAAGAATCTGTGTATACGCAAGGAAGGCATCTTTCATGCTTGACATTACATAATTTGTTATGTCAGCTGTAGCCTTTGAGAAATAAATCTGATGCTCTGTAGGATTCTCAAAATAATCTGGAGCAGCACCGTAATGCAGAGTATTGTCTATCTGACTATTAGGGATATGGAATTGTTGCCATCCTTGATTGATGACCTTGTAACGCTCAGACTGGTTAGGAGCAACGGCTATTTGTTTCAGCATCCATTCACGATAGCCCTGCACTCTTTCGTTATTCGGGTCGGCACCTATCTTCATTAATTCAAGCTGACGTGCCGTATTGTCATCAATCACACCTCCAGGAGAAAGCAACAACTTATGACCTAGCAAATTCAAATACTGTTGATTAAATTGCTTTGTTATAAGATTTTTATATCCACTTCCAGCCTTCAGTCCAGCCATTTGCTCAATAACTGGAGTGTATTGCTCAGTTAAATTCTTTCCAAATATTTGTCCCCAAGCGTTCTTAAGACCTCCAATATTACTAAATGCTTCCTTGTAAATTTCACCATTAGTTGTTTCAAAGAAGTTCTTTCCCTTGTCAGAACCAGCCTTTGATCCATTTTTCTCTGCCCAATAACGCTTCCAATTATCAGCAGCAGCCTTTACCATTTCGTTCTCTGTAGCGATACGACTACTGGCAGCAATCATATTTGCAGCAAATACATCGCTCTCATTGTTCAGTCTCATTGATAAAGATCCAAGAGTACGGAAACTATTTGCCCATTCTACATTTGCGTTGTATGCGTCTTTTGTTGCATTATAAGCGTTAATGGTATAAAGTGTCAAAGCTGACAGCGCACCTATACCAGCAGTTATCAAACCTGCTTTAGTAAATAGCATCCACTTTCCTATATTACCTATAGTTGACAAAATACTAGCTCCACCAACTTTTGACAATATACCTGTACCTGTTGCGCCAACGGTACCAGCAGTTTGTGCTGCAACATTAGCTCCACCAATAAGTCCCATCTGCATTGCGGCATTGCTAAAAGAAGCAAACCTGCCCATGCCATACATACGTGACAATATGTAAAACTCCTTAAATGCAGCTACACCAGATATAATCTTTGATGTAAAATTAGCAATTCCATATAAGAGTTGTCCCTGTAAAAGTCCACGGATCATCATAAATCCACTCCATATACTCTTAATGGTGCTTGCTCCCAAACTAAGCCACATGTGCCACTTAATCCAATCAGCAATAAAACTTTTACTCCAATTTGGCAAGGCATTCCAAACACTCATAATAGCTTTAAACATGCTAACCATTGAATCAATAGTCTTCAAGAACAAATCCATCATGTCCTTAAGGCCTTGTGCAAACTCTGGTGACTTCATAAGAGCTATCATTCGTTGCAAGAAATCTCGTATAGCATCTTGCATCTGCTCAAACCCCTGCATACCACTCTCTGTAAATGCAGAAGTCATCTGATACCAAAGACCTTGTATAGTGTTCTTCTTCTCATCTGCCAGGTTTTCAGACAAACCAATAGACTTATCTCTATTCAAATCTGTTACCTGTTTTACCTTATCTGCATTTTGAATCAAGGCCAGTGCGCCTGGTGCCGCTGTTACACGGAACATGTTATTAATAAGACTCTGGAAGTCACCAGCGGATAATGTTTTACGCTTCTCATTCAATTCTGAGAGAATTGTATTGAAATCACGCATATTTCCATTCTCATCCTTCACATTTATTCCAAGAGCCTTCCAAGCAGCCTTGCCCTTCTTAGTTGGGTTCATCATATTAAGGAGCATCATACGTAATGTTGTACCTGCATGCGAGCCTTGAATACCAGCATCTCCCAATACACCAAGAGCAGCAGAAGCATTCTCAAATGACATTCCAGATTGATGCGCAACTGTACCAGCATATTTAAATGACTCTGCCAAATCCCAAAGAGTTGTATTTGTCTTTGTAAATGTCATAGTCAATACATCGGCCGCATTACCCATACGCTTTGCTGGTATTTCATAACTGGTCATAATGTTAGTGGTCATGTCAGCAGTAGATCCAAGGTCAGTATCGCCAACAATAGCCAAATTTGCAATTGGACTGATTGCTTGCTGAATATCTTCAACCTTCATACCTGCCATAGCCAAGAACTTACCAGCAGAAGCTACTTGTGGTGCTGTAAACTTAGTCTCAACACCAACTTGGCGCATAATATCATTCGCCTTTGCAAACTTTTCATCAAAGTTGGCTGAAGTGTCGTGAGTTCCAAGAATATTCTTTGTTGTTTGCGAAATATTATCATAAGTTGTCGCATCGTGAAATACCTTTGTAACTCCAGACATCAATGAACTAAGTCCGTATGCAACACCCATACCCTTAACCATCTCAGCTGCAACATTTGTACCTGTTGTTGCGTATGTTGGACCTAATACTTGTCGAACAGATGGAAACAAACTTCTATTTACTGGTGTTCCAGAAGAGGTTCGTCTGGTGGTTGTTCTTGAAGCTGCTTGACCTGTTGCACTTGCGGCTCCAGCGGCACCAGCTGCCGCAGCAGAAGCACCTGTAGAAGTTTGTGATTTTCCTTGACGTGGACCAGATGCAGTAATTGTAATATTACTCATTGACTTAACCTGCTCGATTTTAGCAATGAGCTTATCAAGAGATTCCATCGCAGTCTTTGTACGTGCCTTTGGATTGATATATCTCTTGTTAATATTATTGATACTCTGCTGTGTATCAGAGATCTTCTTCATAAGGTTAGTCAAATCGGATTGCGCAGCTCGTGTATTGACCTTATTGCCAGTAAATGATGTAGAAGCATTTTTACCATTATACACACCAGCCATAGGAGCAGACATCACCTTCTGAATTTTTCCTTGACTGATAGCGTTTCCAGCAACCTTTACTTCATTAAGAAGGGCAAGTACACGAGTTAATTTTTGCTCAACTCTAGTTGTATCAACATCCATTTTGACATGATTTCTGTTCAAAGATGCAAAGGCAGAATTTACCTTACCTATGCTCTTTGAAACAACATCAAACCTCTTGGTCAAAGCTTCCATTTGCTGAGTAGCTTCCTGGAACTTACGAATTGATTCAAGAGCTGGAGTTGAATTGACGTTTATTTGATAATTAACTGTATAATCCATTGTTATTCTAATTTTAAAAGAATAGCTGAAGGTTGAAGTATCAAGATTAAAAAAGCCTCTTACCAAACTAGGCAAGAGGCTTCAAAATACAAAATAAACTATTTATTTACGCAAGCATTCCAAGTGCGTTCGCAGACTGTTTTATAACCATTTGCTCATGCAACCATAAAGCATCCTCTGAAAATTGAGCAAACAACTCATCGTCCAACTCGTCCACGTTTATTGCTGGAAAATAATGACGTATATATATCAGTCTTTGTCTAAAGTACTGACTGTCTTTTACTTTCCAGCGGTCGATAAATTTACCAGCTTGCTCTGGCGCAACTCAATGATTCTGCCCAACTGAGGCATGGTGCCATAAATAAATAATGAATCGTCCTTAACCAACTCCTTGTCACCATCAACAAAGCAGTCCTTGGCAAGCTGGCGCATAGCACCTGCCTGGTCCTTCTGTGAAAGTGAAAGGTATGTACTGAAGGCGGTAAAAGGAGGCTGCTTGAAATAAGCTACATAATAAGGCTTCTCGCCAAACTCCTCGTCACCAATAACCATGATTGGGAACACACGCTTCAGCTTAGGGTCAGCCTCACGAAGTTCCTTTACTTTTGCCACAATCTCTTTCTGGAGTTTCTCGTCCTCCATGTAATTTACATTTGCTGTATCAGTCATAACTTAAATATAATATTGTTTTTTATTTATGAATAGTGAGTTTAAAAGTTAGCAGGTTTGAAAAAAGGGAAGAAATCTTTCGATCCTTCCCTTAAAACACATTATATTGAAGTTACAGCCATGAACTAGTACCTTCTCCTGTTATAATATCAAAAGGATTCAAGTCGTACTCCTTTGTGATATTTGTATCATCTTGTTTACTCTCAAAACCATCCTCGTTGAAAAGACAGCCCTTCAGAGTTACGGTCTCAGCTTGCCAATCCTCACCAGCGTATGCGTTTGTAAATGAAATAATCAAATCAAACTCACCCAGGTCCATAAGTGAACCAGCCAATGCTCGAAGCTGGGAGACGGTGTTGTAGTCCATTGTGATTGATGCTGTGCATGTCTTGTTACCAAAACCACGGTTTACAGGATCACCACCTCGTCCATAATTAGTCTCCACCTTACGCTTCTTATTCCACTTGATTTCAGAGATACCCTGCATGATAGTAGAGTCCTCAGAAATATCAAGAGCTGGAATTGAGACACGAATCATTGACCAACTGTAGGCCACATTATTAATTACTGCCATGTGTCAATTACTTATTTGTTAAAGCAAGGCCTTCAACAACGTCAATCTCGTTAGCCTCGCCTACTGGAACGATTGAAAATTTGATAATCAGTGTATCGTTCTTTAATACATTCTGAGTCTTATCAATTGTAACTGCGTAACCACTAATCTCCTCGTTAGTCTGCATGGTCTTAAGAATGTCTCCAACGAGATTCTGGAACATGGTAATCTTTGCAGCAGACAAATATCCAGTACTAGGATCAACCTTCAAAGGAGAATGTACATAAGGCAAAAGAGCGTTGCGAACAGCACGTCTTGCCTTGTTTATGGTACGGTTGCGTGCAATAGTGCGGTAATCACCGTTTGAACAAGTTTGATTACCACTAAGGTAAACTCCATTTTCCTTTCCTTGATACTTGCACAAGAAAATATAGCCCTTATCAACAAGGCCATCTACCTGTACCTTATTCAAAGAAGAGTACTTCAGAGAACTTGTAAGCTTGCCATCTGTACCAATAGCAGAATTACCAAAACCAAGCTCTATGTCTGGGAAGTAACCGATAAGGTTGAACTTATTAACCCAAGCAATTGACTGTTCTACAGAAGCATCTGCAAGACATCCGAGAGCTGCGCCAATCACACCAACAGGAGTAAGGTTCTCAGTATTCTTAATCTGCATGTTTGTTACATCAGTATCAAGACCTTGACTGATAAAGACACTTACATAACGCTCACTATTGATACAAGAAGGAATCTTGTTCAGATCAATAGTCTTTACGTTATCTGCGGTACCAGAAACATAAGAGGTATTTGCACTCAGCAAAATTGACAGCGGAGAATTTTCATCGGCAAGAGCCTTTGCCTTTGAATTCAAGTCTGTCACCAAATCCAATGTATAACTTGAAGCACCTGTGTCTGTCTGCTTCCAAAGAGGCTGGTCCGTCCAAACACCAAGCTGATTAATCATACCGTGAGCGGCACGCTGCATTTGTGTGATTGCATCCCAGTTGTTTGAACAATCAGCAAACATGATAAACAAACGACCATTCTCACCCTGTATCTTGAAGAAATGGTCAATATGATAATAAGGAATGCCATAAAGCAAATCCTTTGAACTGTCACCAGAATACTTTGTAATACCGAGTTCGGCCAAATCGTCCATAGAGTTAATCTCTATGACATTGCCCTGCAATTTATTTTTAACAGCAAGACCAGCACCAGCAGTAAAGAACTTAGGCTGCTTTGAAATATCAAACAGCAAACCAGTGACTTTCTCAGTTAAGGTTGTTGAGCTGGTTCCAATGTTACCATCGGTATCGCTCATAAAAACACCACCTAAAGGCATATCTTTGATTGATTAATATTAATTGTAGTATGGATTTTTGTAAAGAATAGCACCACCAATAATGGATGGTTGGGTGTCCTTTGTATAAACACAGCCAGTACTATCTACATACAATTCATCATATTGACTAAACTTCTTCAAGATTGCATCAACTGACGCTGGAACTTCTGGAGTTGCCTGGCTTTCTGATTTAGAACCACGCTTTGAAGTCTTTTTCTCCTTCTTTTCCTCTGGAGCAGGATCTTGTGGAAGTTTGTCATCATTTGTATTCGTGTCCACATTCTCAGTTACAACATCTTCTGGAGTTGCATCAACTGACGCTGGAACTTCTGGAGTTGCTTCTGGGGCTGTGTCAACATTTTTAATTTCATCGGCACTCTCTGGCACCTCTTTATTCTTTAATCTAGCCATAACTTGTGTAAAATCTAAAAAAGGGAATGGAGTCAAGCCCCACTCCCTTTAAAAATATATTTTGAAGTATCTAAGTTGGTATTACTCAGTAGCCTTGTAAGCTGTCCAAACAGTAATCTCCTTTGGACGAACAATGTTTACGTCCATCTTCATACGCATCTGGAAGAAGTAAAGCTCACTGTTAGCCTGCAAACGCTCAACCTTAACAACCTCTGAGTCGTTAGCGTAGTCAACACCCATCCAAAGGTTAGAGTCCATACCAGTAGAGAATACACCCAAAACGATAGTGTGCTCTGGAACGCCTACGATAGGGATGATTCGCTTACCCTTGAAACGGTACTCATTAATCTTGGTGTTGTCTGAGTACTTAACCTGCTTGTCGTTGAGATATTGATCGTACAAATCCCAAACGTCCCAGCCTGTTACAAAAACGAGGTTAGAATTCTTACGTACAGCCTTTGGACACTTACGCCACATGGCACGAAGAGCAGCCTCTACTTGATCACCAGTGGTAAGCTCTGTATTACCAGCGATAATACACTGACCACCAGCCTTATCCGCTGCTGTTGCATCGTTCTTAGTATTGTCAATAATACGCTTAATGGCACCATCGAAATACTTCATCGGACCACCAGCATTGTCGCCACCAATATCTGTACCGTCAGTAGGAGTTGTAATCTTAGCAGCATCCTTGCCACCCTTTGCAGAGCACCAGATAGACTCACCGATATACTCGTTCTTCTTCTCAATCAAAAGGCGAAGCATAGTAGCTTGCAGCTTTGGATCAAGGTCACGGAACACAAGATTGCCATTTGGCTGTGCGAATTTCCAATACTTCTCGTAATCACGAGGATTAAATTCAAGGTAAACCATAAAATCCTTTGGCTCCAAATAACGCTCATTGAACGTATATTGATTCAAGCCACCCTCTGTACCAGCACCCTGGGTAGTTGGTGTAGGTACATTGTCCTGGATGATTTTACCCAACTCAACAGAAGGAATCGCATACTTGTACTGAATACCAGACTTAATATGGATAAGACCTTCCTTATATGTATCATTACCTTGCGCTGTATAGGTTAACAAGTCTTCAAGGACCTCACCACTATAGGTATTTTGCGCAAAATTTACTGAACTTGGCATATATTATTTATAATGTTTTTAGTCAAGTGTATTAAATTGAAAATCTGGGGCGATTCGAGCCTCAATTTCAGCTTGCAGCTTTTTCTGTGCCTCTGTCAAGTTATCCTTGGCATTGTCAATATTAGCTGGATCAGTTGCGATTTCCTCTGAAATCTTCTCACGGCCTGTGATAGAATCCAAAGTTGCCTTTACGGTTTCAAGATTCGAGTGAGCCATCTCAACCCACTGCTCCTTTGACTCTGGCTTAATCTTTCCAGCCTTCACAGCTGCATCAATAAGCGACTCAATTTCAGCATCCTTTGCCGCACTCTCTGCGTCCTGGTATACTTTCAACTGATTTTTAACAGAAGCCAACTCTTCATTCTTGTTGTTCAGTTCTGTCTCAACACCAGCCTTCTCAATCTTTAACGCATCATAAGAAGCCTGTACTGTCTTCAACTGTTCCTTTGCATTCTTCAGTTCTGTGAGCTGATTTACAACATCAGCAACCTCAGAATCCTTTGGCAAACCAAGTTGAGCACAAACAGAACCAAAAGCGAATACATCTTGTTCTTTATTCATTTCTTGAGAATTTTGTTTTTCGTTCTGATTTTGATTAGGAATAGAACCATTATTTTCTTGTGGTTTAATTTCACCTGCTTCAGCACAAATATCAACCATCATTTTTTGTATTGCAACTGCATCTGTCAAGTCTTTCATCTGGTTTTTTACCTTTGAACAAACTTGTTTAGAAGTTTTCAATATATTTTCTGCTGGAATGATACCTGCGTCAACTGCTTGTTGAGCATCAAAATAGGTTCCATCACATCCTTCATCACCATCCATTATTGACTGTACCTTTTCTTTTGACAGGCCAAAACGCTTACGATAAATTGTTTCAATCTGCTTTCTGAAAGCATTTACCGTCTGTTGCGTGTCTGGATCCATATTGTCCTTATTTCCGCTACGCAAGAATGGATTATGAATCATCAAGATAGAATAGTCACGCATATATGCCTTGCTTCCAGCGGCCCATAAAACAGAAGCCATTGAAGCAGCCAAGCCATCAATAACGGTTTCTACAGGAATCTTACTTTCCAGAAGAATGCTGAATGTGCTCATTCCATACAAAACACTTCCACCTTCACTGTTAATGCAAACAATAATCTTAGAAGGTTTAATGTAATCGTGAAGCCACAAAAACTCATCATTGAATTGTCGTGTACTACAGTCATCTATTCTGCCATAGAAGCGCATAATAGCAGGTTGGTCTTCATGCGCTTCTCCTACGACATATTTTAATTCTTCGCTATTCATTTCCGATTTTTTCAAAGAATAGAATGTATTTTTTTAGATAGTTGTATTATTCACCTGTATTATCACCAATATCTCCATCACCTTCACCATCTGTATCAACGTGTGGCTCAAATTTTGCAACATCTTCAAACTTAGGTGTTTGATGATCACCATGATTATCTTGATCGTGTTCTGGAGCATCTGAATGGTTCGTGTATGGTGGCATTACCAAATATCTATCAACCCAATTTCGATATTGGAATGAAGAACTTGTTCTAAACCATATTTCATAATCTATCCAGTACGGTTGCAAGCCATTGTCAAGAGATTCTGGCATATCAAAATACTGAAGATTGCATCTCTCATTCAGTGCAGATTCATGGTCTTTGGCATCCTGGATGGCATCATTGACACGTTGAAAAACATCAAATCCCTGCAACTCAACATCATCATCACTATTATTCAAATTATTGAGAACAAATCTTATTCTCATTGTTGCACGTCCTTCACCGATTCGTTGCTGTGCAACCAAGAATCTTACATTTACAAATCTGACAAATGCTGCTGGAAAGGCTACTGCATATTCAGTGTTTCCCTTAGAGCGAATAATACGCTCAAACTGACCATTATCTATCTTTACAGTCTTAAACAATCTATCAGAATTGTCATCATTTGGGTCAACACGAATAGATTCCAAGACTCTTTTTACAGCCTTATATACATTGATTATAGGATTATCTTGAATCTCTTCTTGTGTTGTTTCATCTGGAATTTCTGGAGTTTCAACTTTTTTATCTTCATCTGGCTTCTTATGCTTATCAACCAAACGAGTTGGAACAATTAATGGGTTCTTTATATCGTTCATTTCGGAAATCCATCAAAAATACGAATACTATAAGATTGTAATTTATCATTTAACACTGTAGAATATCCAATAAACTGTCTTTGAATACTTCTTACACCTGTGTTTCCATAAGTGTGCGAGCCGCTTGGGTCATTGTGAACAGCAGCATAACAAAAGTTTCTTCCATATTGCCTTTTACTATGTTTAAAAGCAAATGGATCAGTATAAATGGAAACGCCACGCTTATTGCCAGTCCCCTTAAAATGCTTCCATACTATTGAATTCTTCAGATTTCCAGTTTCTTCAAGTAATGGGTGTCGTTTTTTATCTCGTCTAGGTTGCCAAGCAAAAGAACTTGCAGAATTAAAACGTCTTAAATAAAAAGACTGCTTGAAAATATGCTTGGCTGCATCACCCATTATAGTTTCAAAGTTAAATATATTAACCTCAAACTTATTAGGTAATACAGCCCACTGCATCATTAATTGCTTTGGAGTTATTACTTGTCCAGCCATTTTTCCTTTATTGATTTTGAAATAGATTTCAACTTTCTTTTATAACCTTTTGGTATCTGGAAATATGGGTGCTGTGCTCCAAATATTTTTCCACCCTTGCATACACTATCAGAGAAAATAGGGTTTATGAAATCTGGCTTATCTACAATTTTAGACTCTATATTTGCTAAGTCTTTATGATTCAGAACATCATCGCCCTCTTCTATCAAGAAGCATCTACATCCATAATCTATAGGTGGAATAAGCCATGCTGGGAATGATGACTTTGGATAGCTTGTCCCTTCCAATGCAAGGTGCCAAGGTCTAACACGTTCATCTCCCTGTGTCATGTATGTTAAAATTGCAGACTCATTGTACTTAACCCATCCAGCAGCTATACCCATGGCATAATTAACATCGTCATTTTCAACATTAGCATAAATATGATTGTATAAATAACAAATGTCTTCACAATTCTCCTCGTTCTCTTCATCTTCAGAATCATAAACTTTAGACACCTTATAGGCCATCTGGAATTCTTCTGCTACAGCAAAGTCTATAATATTATCTAACGCTGCAAGCAATATTTTTCGACTTTCCTTGTCCTGTGAAGTCAATCCATTGTTTTTACTGCGTACCAAATCCATTGCATCCTCCAGGCTTAAATTAAACCCTTGCAAAGCATGATTTACCATAAATTCAATACGCATATCAATGATTGCTTGAAGCAATTCCCATCTATCAGTTTCATTCTGATACTTTTCTAAGAACTTTTTGAAAATTGATAAGATAGCATTATATTCTGCCATATCATCGGCATTATCTTTGGAAGAGGAAACGCTACCAACTATTCCCCTTCCTCGAAAAAATTTTCAACGTTCTTTTTCTCACCTCGTTTATGACCATAGCGTCTAAAATATTCCTCGTCAGACATGATTCTTCTATCATGTGGAGATTCACCACCAGTTGGTGCCGCTGGACCACCGTTAATACCATTCGTGTTATTAAACTGCTCACCAACAACTATACCAAACTCTTTTTCAATTTCGTCTGGTGACACTACATATTTATTCGTTAAAAAGTCATACAAAGAAATTTTATCTTTGTTATTCATCTCTACACGATTTGAATACTTAAATTCAAGACCTGGTGAAATATAACCCATTGCAACAAGTCTAGGAATAATCTCTTCATTCATCATGTTTTCAATGAAATCACGATAAGCCTCAATGCGCTCTCTGAAAATATCCTGGTGGGCTGACGTAGATCCTACGTATGACTGTGTTTCACCAGACATGGTTTCAGAACCAACAATAAGGTTAGAGACTTCCTTGTTAACAAAATCAATAAGACTTGTGTAAATATGCTCAGAATTTGACATCGTAAATGTCTTAACATCAACAGAATCATTGAGTCCTGTTACTATAATTTTATTCTGAGCTGCATTCGCTATATTTTGCGCAAGTCTTTGTCTATCTTGTACACTCTCAGAGTCAGTCTTTCCATGAATGATTGGTTGACCATAAGTATGAGAGAAGTTTACATAATTTGCAACAGTAAATTTCTTTGCAAGAATCAATGGTGTAGTTGCAGAAAACAAGCCCAAGTCTCCAGTGTTAATTAACACATAATTGGTTGAATACGCTTGTGTATTCAAATCCCATCCTGGAGACCACTGCCCTTGTCGTTTGACAACACGGCATTGGTTTGCAAGTACATTTCTACGTTCTATAATATTAACCTCTTTAAGCTTTCCTGTTCTAGGGTTAATATCTGGCATTATTTCTAGCAAGGTATATCCATACCATTTAGCTTCAACAATACCTTGAATGATTTTTGTGAACTGAGAACCTTGTATTTTTCTTGTCTCTTCCACATCTTTTATATACTTACCACGATCATTTTGTCGAGCAAGCATATAACGCTCACCTATAATTTGTGACTTAACGGTTTCAAGCACACCATGAAGATGAGCATCTTGTTGAACACATGCCTCATAAAGATCCATCAGCGGGCCTCTATCATCCAAAACAACACCTCTAGAAACGTCAGATTGAACAGTTTTATATCTGCAATGTCTGTCTATTTCTCGAACATATTCTTGAATGGTCTTCTTGCTTGTTCTAAAAATACTCTCCAGGTATGTGCCATGAAACGTTGCCGCAGTACCGATATTATCCATATATTTAGAGTTTTTCAAAGAATAGTTTTATCGACTTTTTAATGTTGGGCTATATTTTACCTATATAATATTATAACAACTCATATATAAATAATCAAAATTATAGGAATATCAACACAACACCCTTGTTTACAAGCGTTTTTTGTATTATTATATGTTAAAATGATATTTTTATTTTGCCATTTCAAATATTATATATATCTTTGCACCGATAATTTCATTGTTTAATCAAAATTCAAGTAAAATGAGTAAGGAAACAGAATTTTACAGAATCAAAATGACCTACCAGGGAGAGAAAGAAGACGGTGGTATCGACACCATTAAGTCTGAGGACCTGGTAATGGCATCTAATTACACAGATGCAGAAAAAACTGCATTCAAGTTGATGGAAGACAAGGCTATTGACGATATGTCAACGGTTAAGTACGAAATCCTCAAGACAAAGATTGCAGATGTGATTTACAACAACACATTCGTTACTGACACAGAATTGGTTGGTGGTTTGTTTGTTTATTACTTTGAAGAAAGTGATAAAACAGAGGTTGGACTCTATTCAGTTCAAGTAAACTACATTGAACTGAAAGAAAATGGAAGGGAGAAGCGTAGCACAGAAACGCTTTATATTCCTGCAACAACACCACAAGAGGCAGCATCGCTCATTTCAAAGCATTTGAAGCATGTTGGCGAGACACGTGATTGGGTCATCAGAAATGTCAAATACGACAAGGCTCAGTCTGTTCTTGTAACCAAGAGCAAACACGAAAAGGACGTTGCATAATGACATCTCCAATGGGGACTGGAAGAACTGTACAAACAACATGTACTGAAGTATCTATTCCAGAATTCCCAAAACTCCTTTTTGGAACACACAGTGATGGTAGCAGATTCTTTGATGCTACTGAATATTTTACATCTAAAGACCCATCAAAGAAATTAACTGTTGAGGACTTCTTTGTAAAGTTCAATTTTCAGATTCAAGCAATTGCTAAAACTTACGATTTGAAATCTGGAGATTTTGTTCTTATTAATAAAAGTGGGCACCAATTGATTAACGGAGCTTTTTGCTATCCGTTCCTATCTTATGTCGATCCGCAATTCTGCGCTTACATGAATGAAGTCATGGATGAATTATTTACAAGAGGATTCGTGATGTCAGATACACAAATCATATCTCTTGCAAAGGAACGAATCACGCCAGAGTTAGCAAAACAAATATGGAATGGCTAATGTACAATGGCATAAGGCAAAATCTATTTTAATTTTCAATAATCGGAAGGTTCTGGTGGCTATTACAGCTTCATTGAATGAAACTGCAAGAATATCAGACATAAAGCCAAGCAACATCTCAAACGCATGTCTTGGGAAAATCATGTCGTGCGGCAAATATTACTTTCGATATTTCAATGATAATGTTGAAATAGACTTGTCAGATGTCGGCACACTTAAATTAGAAGAATATGACAAATTATGTGGTGTAAAAAGAAGAGTATACACCAACATTGCAATGAATCGAAAGAATTGGAAATATAATAAAAACAAAGAAAATGACAACAGAAGTAAAAAACAATCAGTTGAAGGTAAAGGTGATTAACAAGTCAAAGCACAAGCTTCCAGAATACTCTACATCTCAGAGTGCTGGTATGGATCTGCGTGCTAATATAGACGAGTCGCTTACACTTCACCCAATGGAGCGAAAGCTCATTTCTACAGGTATTTACATGGCACTGCCAGTTGGCTATGAGGCACAGATTCGTCCTCGCAGCGGTCTCGCCTTGAAGCATGGCATCACCGTGCTTAACACTCCAGGAACAGTTGATGCAGACTATCGTGGAGAAGTTATGGTTCTTCTTGTAAACCTTTCACAAGAAGACTTTATCATTAACGATGGTGAGAGAATCGCTCAAATGGTCATCGCCAAACACGAGCAAGCTGATTTCGTAGAAGTTACAGAACTTGACGAAACAGACCGTGGTGATGGTGGATATGGCCATACTGGAGTTAAGTAATTAAGTCGTGTGCGTCTTATTAGGCGCACACATATTTAGACACTATTATGGCAAAACCTGTTAGAGCCGACCATCCAGAAGTTATCAAATTAGAATACAACGCAAGATTCATCAGATTTCGACTTATCGAAAAAACAGTGTATATCAATGTATATGATGTTAAAAAACTGTTCAGATGTAGCTATATTCCGTATGAAGAACTAAACGTTAGATGTAATTCATACGTAAGAATTGTATTCTTCAAAGATGGAGGCACGCTTCAAGCAATTGAAAGCTTTGATTTACCAACATTATGCAGACTTGGAAATCATGGCATTATATCTAAAGAAAATCTGAAAGCAATCGACTGGATTGTCGAAACTTGCAAAAAGATACAATCAAACAATATGAACCATAAAAATACAACACAAGTTGTAGCAACTGGTACATCTGAGTTAATTCATATCTCAGAAGAGAATGGTAAACGTGCTGTTAGCGCACGTGAGTTACACAATTTTCTTGGTGTTGGAAAGGACTTCTCTAACTGGATTAAAGACAGAATCAAGAAGTACGGATTCGTTGAAAATCAAGACTTTGAAGTTTTCGCCAGATTTGGCGAAAACCCTAATGGAGGAAGACCTTCAACAGAATATGCCTTGTCAATTGATATGGCAAAAGAGCTTTCAATGGTTGAAAACAACGAGCGTGGTAAACAAGCCCGTAGATACTTCATTGAATGCGAAAAGCGTTTGCGTGAAGGTAACATTCCATCTTACCAAATCGAAGACCCTGTAAAGCGTGCTGAGAAATGGATAGAGGAACGTAAGCAACTCCAGTTGGCACAACAAGAGAATGTAGCTCTTCAGCAAGACAACACTCATAAGACAAAGGTAATTGAAACGTTAGTCAAAGATATTAGTCTTGCCGATATGCGCCAACGCATCAACGAAATTATCAGAAAGAATGGCGTTGCTAAAATAAAAGACTCTTTCCATCGCCTTTACACAGAATTCAATGCCAAATATCATGTTAATGTGTTTACTCGCATGAATAATGTTACATACAAGGGCAATGCAATGGACTACATTGAGAAGGAGCTTGATATGATGCCACAGCTTTACGACCTTGCTTGTAAGCTATTCGAGAACTCTTACAACGACATTATGGATTCCTGGGGAAAGTCAGCTAAACGTGCTGACAGAAACAGAAATATTTCAACCAGACAACAACTTTTGGATTAATATGGGAACAGAATATAATATACAAAATATTACAGTAGATTGCCTTCTTGAAATGATCAAGAAGCAGAATACTGCTTATCGTGCTGGCACCCCTATAGTTACGGATGCAGTGTACGATGCTGAGATCGAGAAACTGAAAGAACTCGACCCAGAAAACGAGTGGTTCAAACATGTAGAACCATCTCCAGTGTCAACTTCAAGAAAGAGAAAGCTTCCTCTTCCTATGAAATCATTGAATAAGGTAAAAGACATCAATGAACTGAAGAAGTGGTTTTCTTCTCTTGGACTACATGCTGACACAGAACTGATACTTATGCCAAAATTTGATGGCCTATCTCTTCTCCACAATGAACAAACTGGTGAAGCATGGTCTCGTGGTGGTGCCGAAAACGAAGGACAAGACTGTACAGCACACTGCATTGCTGCCAACATTGTTTCTGACACCAGATATTTATTCACTTATGGTGAATTTGTCATTACTCGTGAAAGCTGGAGACAGAACTTTGAAGGTAAACGTTCAGAATACACAGGAGACATTTATAAATCTCCTCGTAACACAGCTGCTGGCTTCCTAAACAGAGATGAACCTTGTAAGGAAATCGCTCACGCATCATTCTTCAGATATGGAATGGACAACAGCACACTCAATTCGTTTGAGACTTTTGGAGAGGCTATTACAGCAATCTGTATGGATTATCAACAGCCACATTTACACAAGAAAGTAAAAACTAAAGATGTTACAGAAGAAATGCTTCTGTCTCTCTTTAAGGAATGGTCTGTTATATATCCTATTGATGGAATTGTTGTATATATCAACAAACTTTCTATCTGGAATTCTATCGGAAGACATCAGACAACTGGCAACCCTTTGTACGCAATAGCATACAAGCACCCAGATTTCACAGAATCATTTGAGACTACCGTAAAAGGTATCACATGGAAGGCAAGTAAGTCTGGTGCGTTGAAGCCTGTTGTGAATATCGAAATGGTAAACACAGGTGATTGCAACATGGAAAATCCTACTGGGTACAATGCTGGCTGGATTAACGATCACGAAATTGCCAAAGGAGCAAAAATTCTTGTGACCAGATCTGGAGGAGTAATACCCAAAATCATCGAAACTCTTCAGCCAGCAACGACAGAAGAGCAAGAAAGATTATGGGATGAACTTGCAGAATGTCCTCACTGCGGATTTCCAACTTCATGGAACAGCAATGGAATAGAGCTGTGTTGTACAAGCCCATTGTGCCAGGGAATGCAGCTTGCAAAAATTGTATTCTTCTACACACAATGTGGTGCCGAAAATATGGGTGAAGAAACAATTGCAAAAATCCAGAACATAGGCAAAACTACCGTACATGATTTCTTAACCGTGACAGCAAAAGAACTGTTAGGAATTGATGGATTTGGTGATGGCATTGCAAGTATTGTTTTGGAGAACAACAAGAAGCTCCTTGAAGGAATAGAACTTCCAACACTCATGCAAGCAAGTGATTGCTTTACAGGAATTGGAAAAGTGAAGGCACAAAAGATTCTTGACAAGTTGTCAGAAAGCGATGACTACGACAAATTCTTCAGAATGGAATATACTCCACCTCAGAAAGGTGATAAAGTATATGCAAATGCGTCCAAGACCTTCCAGTCCTTCTACGATGGAGTAATACCATTCTATCATTTCGTCAAGGCTTCTGGTCTCACATTCTTGGCACCAAAAGAAGATGAAGTTAACAAAGACGGAACTTGTGCTAGCATGAAAGTATGCGTATCTGGATTCCGTGATGCAGAACTGGAAGCATTCATCAAGCACGAAGGTGGGGAAACATGCAGTTCTGTATCAAAGAAGACAACACATCTTGTTGTAAAAGACAAAACCGCTACGTCATCCAAAATAATAAAAGCAGAGTCTTTTGGTGTGGCAATATTAGATATTGATGAATTTAAAGAATTGGTAAAATACAGCTCGTAACTCACACGTTTACATTAATTTGTGTTAAAATATCGTGTCAAATTGATATTAATCGTGTCGAATCGTGTCGAATTAAAAAATATTTTGTATCTTTGCATTGTAATTATTAAAAGATACGATTATGGCAAAAAAGAATCAATTGACAAAGAGCGATTATTTACCAATGTCTGAGTTCAAGAAGTTATTAAAAGAACTTCATAAAGATAAGAAATACATCTGGGAACTTTACGCTCGTTTATCTTTCTGTACAGCGTTAAGGTGCTCAGATGTATTGTCATTAACATGGCATGACATCTGGAACCGTTGCTCGCTTACAGTAACGGAAAAGAAGACTGGTAAAACCAGAAAGATTCCGTTCAACTTACAGACACAAGAAAGAATTGATGAAGCTTACTTGTTGATGAAAAGACCAAACCCGAACGAGTTGATTTTCTACAACAAGAAAACAAGAAAACCATTTACAATACAATACATCAACCAAATGGCTAAAAGATGGAAAGAAAAGTATGATTTAAACATTGATCACTTCTCCACCCATACTTTCAGAAAGACATTCGGAAGATATGTATATGATACAAGCAAGGACAAGTCTGAAGCTTTGATTCTTGTCAATAGCATATTGAACCATTCAACAATTGACGTAACAAAGGTATACATCGGCTTGCGTCAAGATGAAGTAAATTCTGTCTTCAATTCTATAAACCTGTAGGTTTATTCAAACAATATACAACTGATTAGCACTCGTATCTAATATAAGTGCTCCCATCTATTTTCTATTTTTAATACAATTGATTATGTGTAAAGAAAATGAGGGGGCACTGGGCCTTAACAAATACCCCCTTCCTTACAACTGCAAACTGTGTGGAAATCAAGAAAACCCAGATGATTTCTGCAACGAAAGCAATCGTGTTGTTGAAACGATGCTAAAACAACATGTATGTTTCAACTGCGCATTCTGGATGAACATCGTTAATTCCCAGGCACCGCCAGGACAAATAATTGTTGGCCACACGTATTACATAGCACACCCTTATGTTAAACGACCGATGAACCGTATAAAAGGAAATAACGGAAAGGAAATGTACATAAGAATGTTCAACGGTGAACTTATCAAATCAAACAACGTGTGGTGCAAAGGTGAAATTCCAGAACAGTTTAGGGAACAGCTTCCAGATACAGCAAATTTCCTATCTTTAATGACATTCCAGAAGCTTGCAAACAATAATCACAAATGTTATGCAAGAGGATGCTGGAACCGATACCATTGTGTAAGGTACAATATGGACTGCGAAAAAGACGGACCATTCAATACAGTACCACAATCATACATTATCGGAAGTGATGAATGTCCATCTTTTATTAACAAAACAGAATTAAAAAACACCATACAATGGTAATATGTTGTATTATTTCTGTATTTATAATTCTCATATTTGCAATAGTCATATACAAGATTCATGCACTAAATAAGTTTTACAAAGAGCAATCAACACTCATGCAAGAAGAGATTGAATACTTATCAAAGTTTATTCTCTTCCAAACAAATGCACATGAATTTGAACTTTGGGGACTTCGCAACGAATTCGTTGATAAAATGAACGAACTTGCAAAAGAAGAAAAATACGAACAGGCAGCTTCTTACAAAGAAGCAGCTATAGGAATACAAGAAACTCTAAAGTATTGCAGAGAGAATTTGACAAAACCTCAAAAGAAAGGATAATTATGCAACAAGAACAATTTACAAAAATAATAAATGAACGATACAAAACTTTAGATGTAGAAAATCTAAAGAACAGTACACCTGTAAGTATCGTTCACAAAATGGCCAACAAGCCTGGTGCCACAACAGCAGATATAGAAATCTGTGCAATGATAACTGCCATGTTTTGCTGGGACCACGATCCCAAAAAGACAATTGAGACTGCAACAGGATTTATGGATATGGCAAACTGGGATATTGCAGAATACGTTAAGTACGGTGACTTCTACGACATCCCAGACAACAAGGTGTTTTCAAGAATGTTAAAGGCTGAAAGCATAAAATCAGTCCTACATAATCTCAGACAAATATACTCTACAAGAAAGAGTATGAAGGAGACAATTGACAATACACTTACAAGTAGCATGTATGGGGATGGGAAGGCGTTCAAGGTTCTTTTGTACGACTTGACAAAGATTTATGAACCAGCGAGAATGGGCAGTCCAGAAAGAAATTCTGCATGCAGTAGAATAAACAATCTATTGCGCTGGTTGGTCCGAAGTAATGATATTGACCTAGGAGTATGGCAAACAAATACAATACAGCCATCAATGCTGAAGGCCATATTAGATTGCAAAGTAGCAACAATGGTGGCAACTAGCAATTTCATAGATAATTCTCCATGTTCGTGGAAGGCGGTTGAAGAACTGACATATAAAATGAAAATGGTGGACCAAGAAGATCCACTAAAGTGTGACGTAGTTTTAAGATCAATGAACTCATTATGGATAAAGTAATAGTTATTATAGCATTTACATTCCTACTAGCATGTATTGTAGGACTATTGAAAGTGATGATACAAAAAGAGGCATGTAACAAATGCCCCTTTAAGAACAAATGTCGTTATATGGAAGGAACGACTGGATATAATGTGTGTGACAATTACAACATGATATATGGTAATCACAGATTGTAATAAATGCCCATCTCGTAACTCATGCAATGTCATCAAGACTGGAGAATGGGATAAGTGTACAATGGTTCAGCACCATTGGGACGAAAGAGGATTCGAACTGTTCAAGGCGGTACTTCCAGCCATCATACAAACAGAAAAAGGAATGCCTCTTTCAGAGCAGGTCAGCCTCGCACAAGAAGCTACATCTATAGCAATTGATCAACTTAAGAATAATCCTAAATGGTAGATATAACAACAGTAAACAGAGTCACCAAGCAAGAGATGAAGGAATATCTGGAGGCCCACATGCCTTATGAGATCAATAATCAAATGCTTGGCAGACTCGCCAAATGTTTTGGATTTACATTGAAGAGACAAATGGTTAACGGAAAGATTATTAGTTTTTACGCTAAAATTCAAACAATATGATTACGACATTAAATATACCTGGAGGTATTTCTCCAATTCCAAATGCGTATGTGGGTTTTCTCTCAGATACAGCAATTACTGTACTCTCAAAAATTTTTGAGGTATGGTACGAAAATCCGAACAACGACTGGATGATTATCTCAAATTCTTCCATCGCTGACGGATTAGCAAAAAGTAGAAACTCAGTTACAACAAAGATAGACGAATTGAGTGCGCTTAATATTATAAAGGTAGAACAACTTAACAAACGTGACAGAAAATACAAAATTAACTGGAGTGAGGTGAATTTCGATTGCGAGGTTATATCTAAGCTAACGCAAACTGGTAAGAACAAGCTCTGGAATGCGTGCTATGTTAATTCTGAAAACAGCATTGTTCCAATCTCAAAAATAGAAAAGAATGTGGTGCTTACTATAATTCAGAACAATACTGTCACTGCTCAAAAATTTAGCACTCAACAAGAACGACTGCTCAAAATTTTAGCACTCAACAACTCCACTGCTCAAAAAATTAGCAGTCAGTGTTCAAATTTTGAGCAGTTGCCAGAATCCAGTGTTCAAATTTTGAGCAGTCAAGATATAGATGTATCTGATGAGTTTGCTCAAATTTTGAGCAATGAGGTGTTGCACTGTTCAAAATTTGAGCAGTCAAACAACTCCACTGCTCAAAAAATTAGCAGTCAACCTATCAACTGCACAAAATTTGAGCAGTCAGCTGGAAAAACCAACGCAATTTTTGGTTCGGTTCCAGAAAACTATGCACACGAGAGCTGCACGCCAACGGTAGAATGGTCAAAAAATGACACAACTATCGAGATTCACGTGTCTGAAGCACTCCAAGATGCCCTGTTCGACATCGGTTTGGACAACGTGCGCATAAAGCTTCGCTCTGATGCTGGGTGTATTGCCGTGTTCCAACAAAAGAAAGAAAAACAAGAAGAACAAGACGGAAAAGAAACAAAGAAAGAAAAGAATCTTCCCCCATACCCCTATCTTATAAAAGAAATAAATAAAGAAAAGGGAGAACAAGAAGAAAAAAAAGAAAAAAAACTCATGGCGAGCGCAGCTCGCCCTAATAAAGGGGGAAAAGACGAAAACGTTTTGGAAAACGAATCGTTTTTGGATTCGGGTTTGGATTCGTTTTTGGAAGGCCGCTCTAACGAGCAACCTTCACGTGTTTTTTCTGTTTTACGTTCTTGGGCCGAAGATCGTTCTTGTGAAGGGTTCGAATATCTTCCAGGTTATGAATTAAATAATATCTTGAACGATCCAGAACTTTACGATTCGGATTACGATATAGTTCTCAGAAATACTTGGAACGATATTCAAGGTCTGTACAGGGATTCGGTTGAGGACTCTCCAGGTTCTGAAAAAATAATGGTTCCAGTTCAAATCTTCAAGACCATGCTTTATCGTGTCTTGGAAGAACAGTACGAAATCAATTCCCAGTTCAAGGTTACAGAACAGGATGCCAAGAACATTTTTGGATTCGAACTGACAGAACAAGATGGGGAGCCATATTACATAATCGACCCAGATGAGATTCGAGACATCAACAAGCCGATTGTCATCAAACCTCAGTTAAAGTCTAGAAACGTTTTTGACCATGCTAGCGAGCGTGTCAAGAAGCTGGTTTACTCAGAGTGTATGGCAGAAGTTCCAGAACAGGATTTTACACGTGCCGAGAAAGCTATACGCTACATGACGAATTACGTTGAGGAGCGTGTAAGAAACAAGACTCCAAGAGCAGAGGAAATGACACCTATGCAGTTTCCGTCATTCTTGGAATCTGTTTCGAAATACAGCAACCTTCCAGTTGATGATTTGAAGATTCTATTCTCCAGATTGCAGAAGAAGAAACGAGTTGGGTTGTTTTATCTGAAATTTAATCTTCTCGTCATAGAAGAAATCATCCAGTTTAACCATGACAGGAACGAGTACGGAAAGGTTGAGGAACTTTATTGCAAAAAGATGGCTGAACGAGAAGGATAACTCATCCAGCCTTTCTTGAAGTTTTTGGTTGGGCCAGATCTATTTTTCTGGTCTGGCCAAAATTCTTCTTACCACCTCATTCTGTTCTGCCAAAACTTCCATCGCCTCTTCTCTGGTTCTGAAATAATTCCCAGACAGGTATCTTTTATGGCTTACTACGGTCTTCTTCTCCTCAGCTTGCATAACGGTTCTTTTGTCTGATATGAACCAGTAATTCTCGCCCTTCTCTCTTTCCATGTTCAACGGTTCTATTCTCTTAAGCGAATGGTTCCATGTTTTACCGACTTTGTTGAGGGCTGCTTCCAGATATTTTCGAGGATAGTCTGCTGGACTAAATGGGGTAAATCGGAAATCATTCACATATCCCAGGTATTCTTCCATGCTGTATTTAGGGTCCATACCTTTGAGGACATAACAGAACATAGTTATCTTTCCGTCCGCGTATCGCATTCTAACAACACCTATGCCTTCATCTCCAGTCTTCTTGTTAACGAATGAAACCAGATCACCACTTGTAGGCTTATATTGGTCCGTTATGCAAAAATAAGGATTCTCAAATTCCAGACCCATATTATCAAGTGCGTTAAAGATTCGTTTTGTCTCTTCTTCATTTGCACGGACAAGAGAATCATCTGGCAGAACATCTGAGCAACGTGAAGGAATTCCATTCTCAATCTTAAAACACATTTTGGTATCGCTAGGAGAAGATGACTGAACGAGATAGATAATATCTCCACGCCTAACCACATCTCCACCACCAAAACCATCTTCCAGCCATTTCTGAAAAATAGCCGAAGTCATACCAGAGTCATTCTCGAAATAAGATGGCTCATGTAGTTTCAAACCAAACTTGGTACGGCAATAACTGCTGACCAAATCAAAATCAATGCGAGTACGGTATCTGCGATTCTTCAGAAAGTACTCTATTTGCTTCTTTCTTTTCATTTGAGATAAATTTATAATCACCTGCAAAATAATCGCCCAAAACGCAAATAAATGACCTCTGGGACGATTCTGGGTGCAAATATACGAATTCTTTTTAAGGTTTTGTCAATATCTCCCATAAATTAACTTAAATTGCCAGAAAACGAGACTGAAATACTGGGGTTGGCCAAAAAATCGGGATTTTATTATAAGAAAACCATAAAAATGCCATAAAATTCGATATAACGTCCTAAAATTACATCAGACGATAAGTTGCAAGGATAAGGCAAGAAAACGTCTTAGAACGCAAATAAACGCTATTTCTGGGCATTTTGCGATATAAGTGTGGGTATAGATGTGAGGAATTGCAAAATACTGGGAATCTTCCAGGTTCTTTTGCTGTTACGGTTACTCAACACATTTTAACACGATTTATACCAATTACACTCATTTCGACACGATTCAACACGATATTGGAAGGATGAGAAATCTGGAGGTGAAGCACAATTCCAGAAAACGAGACTGAAAAAATGGGTCGGATTATATACGTGGTATTCGCACATGACTTGCACCCCTCCACCTTCTTTTTTTCGTCTTTTTATTGGCTAACTAGCTGATTTTCAGTACTTTTTATTGTTTCACTTATTATAAAAGTGAAACTAACTATCAATTTATTACTTTTTATCCATTTTTTGTTTTAAATTGAAAGTGTCAAATTGTTTTACTTTTCTCCTTTCTTTATGCTTACTTTGTCCCGATACATTTTGAGTGTTATTTGTACACTCATATTTGCATTTGTTTACCTTTTTATCATTTGTTTAGTTAACAAAGACTAATCACCGATTTAGTTAAAATATGTAAATTGGATTTAAGGCTATTTATTTGCGTTTTAAGGCGTTTTACCCCTATTTTGGTACAATTATATGTTTTCACAATTTTAAAGCAAATCGCTGAGAATCAAGCACTTACAAACTACCTATATTTTTAACTCTTTTTACCAATTAATCTTTGTTAAATCCTTTGTTATTTGGATTTATTTTTGTATGTAGTCTATTTAGATTTAATCTTTCTTTGTATTGTTTACAAATTACTTTGCAGATAGTTTCTATCTTTTGATTTATCCTTTGTTAGTTACTTTCTTTTTTCCCAATATAATGTACACGCATGTATATATAATAACACACGCACGTATATAATAATGTAATTTAGTGGCTAAAAAATTGCTTTTTCTAACTATCTGATTTTCAATGATTTATAGACTTTTTTCATTTTTCTCATAAAAAAGTTGCTAAAATATTTGCACGTTTCAATATTTTGTTGTACCTTTGCACCGCAATTCAGAAATAAAGTTGCTATAAAGAAATTAAAACTTTCTTTTGATACAATTATATTCTGTTTGCAAATATATTAGTAAGGTTGCAAAGATACCTAAACTTTGCCGCAAATACCCCCGTAAATTGTAAAAAGCGGGATTAAGGGTCAATTGTGTGTGTTCTTTGATTTATTGAAAATAGTGTTTTTCTTTGTGTGGGTTATTCCGTTTAAGTATGTGCCTTAAAGAAAATTAAAAAGTTTGGTTTTTTAGTTTTCGCAAAGTAACAAAGTAACTTTGTCGGTTTTTTCGTGCAAATAACTGAAAATGAGTGATAAAACACACTAACTAACTAGATATAAACAATTAAAAGTTAGTATGGAAAGTAATAAAGCTATCTTTGTATGATAGTAAGCGAGTACAAAAAGCGAGTAAAAAGCAAATATAAAAGTAGTTAGTTCAAAGGTACAAAACCTTTGATTTCAAAGTGTTTAAATGTAATTTAGTGAAAAATTATTTTGATGTGGTGCAAAGAAAAAATAACTGTCCGTGGTTTACCAATTTAAGCTAACTAGTTATTAGTCAGCTTATTACAAACTAGATAGTGAAAAAGTAGTTAGATTTTTCTAAAATGCTTTTGATAATAACGTGAAACAAAGAAAGTAACAAAAACACAAAAAGCAAAAGTAGCTTATCTTACTAAATAAGCTATAAGTAGCTATTATCTACTAGGTTTTAGTAGGTATGTAGTAAGTATTGTTAAGCACTATATACAAAGCACTGAATTATAATTTTACAACAAGTTTGTAAATTTCAGTGGGTGGTGTGTGGTCATGTGCGATTCAAAGTGCATGGAGCACACCCTGGAGCGTGGGCATTCTGTATTTGCAGAATGTGCCAAGTGATTGAGCGTGGCGAACACGTTACCCACTACGAATTTATAAACATTATTAATTTTTAAAAGTAGAATTATGGAAAATTTCGTTAAAACTTCGTTTGAGATTGTGAATGGTAATGTAGTCGTAGCTGCTAAGTTGATGGCTCGTAGTCTTGTCCTTGCAAATGATAAGGGCGTGATTTATAACATTACCGCTAAGGTACGTAACACTGACAAGTACTCTGTTATCCGTGCCTTGGCTAAGGCTGTGTTGGTTTCAATGCGTGAAGCTAACAAGTTGAACACAACTGAGGCTGCACAGGAAAGTAAGAAGCGTGTAGCCAACAAGATTACACCTGCATTGTCTTGTAACGTGATTATGGTTACAGATAAGAACGGAGATGTAATCTCTGACTCTGTGCTCTCTGTTAGAGAGAATGGTGGTAAGCTCCGTGATATTATCCGTATCACAAAGGGCATGCCGTTGTACAAGCTTGTTGTAGAAAGTGGGTTGGACTGGTCAGATGATAGAGTTGTTGAAGCGTTGAACGCTTGGACTACTGCTACCATTGAGCAGATGGACTACGTGAAGAACCTGGATGATGCTCTTGGTCATGCTGCTGATTCTACAGAGCGTGAGTGGGAGAAAGCAGAAAAGGAGCGCAAAGCAGCCGAGAAAAAGGCTGCTGCTGCTAAGTTGAAGAAGTATTACACCATTCTTGGTGTGGCTGAGGGTGCAACCGAAGAAGAGATTAAGGCTGCATTCCGTGAGGCTGCTAAGGTAAATCATCCTGACAAGGGTGGTGACGAGAAGAAGTTCAAGGCTATCAATGAGGCGTATCAGTACATCAAAGATGCCATGAAGTTTGCTGCATAGTTGGTTAGTTGTTCGGTGCGGATGTTCTGAGGAATGTCCGCACTTTCTATATGGTGTTTATGGTAGCTCCTGGAGTTTGGGTTCGATTCCCATTTCACCACAATTTTAAGTCAAATAAAGTCAAATCATTAATTTTTTACAGACATGGGAAAGTATTTGTTAATCGTGTTATACACAGCGTTATCCGTTGTGTTAATTGGGTTGGTTGCGTATATGGTGATAGATGGTATCGTAAATGCGCCAGACCGCTTGTTGAGTCATAGAATTGAGTGGGGAGCGTTATCTATGTTCGCTGTCCTAGCGTTCTGTTGCTTCCCATTGATGATTGTGCTCGAAGCGTGGAGCGACATCAAGGAGCAAAAAGCGCAACAAGCAGAAGAGTGTGCCGAATCTGAAGAAATCGTGAATGAAGTTGTTGAACCAGCGTTTCAAACGCTCTACAGAACGAATGAGCCTAATCTGCTGGGTGGTTATATGACATACGATTCCTTGGATAAGGCGTGGAGCATGATAGAGTGTGGACGTGCAACGGAAATCTATGCTGAAACATATTGTGCTGAAGCGTGGCTTGGTACCAGTAAAGCGAATAGTCTTATGACATTGTTGAGTAGTGGTTTAATCTATAGAGCGAAGTAATCATGGCAAAACTTGGAGATTTATTGCAGCAGAGTGTGAAGCAAAGTAGCGGTCTGGATGCAGAATGGCTTATGAAATTTGCAAGCGTCATTAAGTTGGATTTAGATGAAGCTGCAAGTGTGTATGAGAAGCATGGGAATGGTGTGATTTACGCAAAAGGTGGCTTTGCCCTACCCGATTCGCCAAGAACCAAGCGTACAATGATTAATCACTTTGGAAGAGTTGTGCTTGTGGATTCATTAGGAAACGCCATCGTACTTGATAAGCGTGACTTGCGTGAGATGAATGAAATTAGCAACAAAGCTAGAAAGAACAAGCAAGAATGTAGAGAGCGTAAATATAAGCAAGAAATTGCCGAATATCGTGAACGTAGAAAGACCGAGCGTATGTTCAAGTCATGCCAGGAGAATCCAAACCCTAAGCGTGCTGGAAAAGCGAATGGTCAAGGTGATATTGGCAGATATGTAAATTTCCGTGGTGTTCGCATGGAAATGACTGAGCGTAAGTGTAAGACTAGATTTGCCACAATTGTGGTTAACATTTAAAAATGGAGGAAAATATTATGGTAGACTTAGTTATCATAGCCTTTTCTTAGGCGGTGCAATTGGCTTCTATCAAGGTAAGCACTTTGATGAGCTGGAAGATGAATAATGACCCATATTTGATTTGATTTTATAGATGGTTGGGGAAGTACGGTCGAAGCCGTGACAGCCAGGTGCAAGTCCTGCCATCCCACAAATTAGAAACATTTAAGTTAGCAGAATCATGGACAAAACAAAAGAATTTAAGAATGACGTAACATCATTCTTCTTCTACATGTGGAACATGTGGAGCATGGAAGAGTGCGAGAAGGTTTTTGAGCACTCAAATTGTAACTGGCAGCACTTCTGGGACAAGTGGAATGGCTTCTGTAATCGTGAGGGATGTCGTGGCGGTGCCATTGAGCCATTCTTTGCAGAGCTGTCAGATGATAATCGTGACTTGCTCGTTAAGCGTGCTATTGAAATGTATGACGGACGTTCAAAAAGAAAGGGGTAATTATGTCAGATCATCAGTACAAAGTTGCTCTTAAGGGCATTATGCTACAGTTGGAGACCGCAAAGCGTTTAGGTTGTAAGCGTGTTATTGCAGACTGTCAGAAGAGAATTGAGAAATTGCAGCTGAAATTGTTGCAGCCATCGTTTTAATCAGAAACCAAGAAGTATGAAAACAATTGAAGAGTTGGTAAAGCTATTCGTCAGCAACAAGAACAAAATTGACGAATTGAAGCGTGAGAATCAGCATGCCGTTTATGAGTACGTTTCTCAATACGTATCAGACGGAGAAGTTGTAATATCGTTGCGTAAGGGTGACGATTATGGGAAGAAGTATACTGTCCATCTGAAGCGTGAAAGCGATACTGGGTTGTTTGAGTGCGGAGAAGATTCTGTTGCCTATGTTTGTGCATATCCATTGAAGAAGAACGGAGAAGTTGCAAAGATAGGTATAACTCACCTTGACTTGAATAAAATCGAGAAATTAACAAAGTAATTAATTTATAAAATATTTTAGATATGGAAATACATTGCCAAGAAAAGTTCGATGAGGTTAAGAAATATGCCGAGTCGATAGGAGACCAGACGTTTAATAATTGCATTGAGCGTCTGAAGGAATGGGAAAAAGATGGAAAGCATACTGTTCATTTGTACAATGATTTTGCAAAGCACAGCTTCTACTTCCAGGAGTTTGATGTTAACGGTCGTTGTGTAATGAATGGCGGGGTCATCTATCACGAGCCTGGAAATGACCATTCATTCAGCGTATGTATTGACGCTGATGAGATGACAAAGCCAGAGTGGAGAATCCATACATAATAGTTAGTGTTATGGCAGGTATAAAAACCAATGAGGACATGATAAATGCCCTGTTCACACTTGGACCTACAACTAGTGTGTATGTTATAGAAGCTTTGAGAGTTGGTCTTGAAGCGTACCTCAATAAAGATATTATATCTGATGAAGATATTAAGAAGACATGGTGTCCGCTTGATTCTCCAGCAGGTGTGAGATCAAAGATGAAGATTTTGAGAGACAATTTACAGAACTTACAGCAAAATCAAAAATTGCTGTAAGTTCTAGGCATTAAGGTAGTAATCCTGGGTTCGATTCCTGGGATGCCACACATTTGAGATATAATGTTTTCCATGATGTACGTCTAGTACGTTTCTACTTGACGAGCGGAATCGGGGTGTTTATCACTTTGGTTCCGCTTTTATTATAAAGTTAAATCAAGTTAAACGTGCCAAAAGTGGACAACATTGTACACCATCTTTTTTCTATTCGATAACAAAAACAATAAAAATAAACGATATGGACGTAACGATAAAAAGACTGTTTTGTACACCCTGGTACCAGGATGAGGGTGTGTATGGATGCAACAATGTTTGCACGGAGCCAATATCTCTAGACTCTCAGACCCTTGCCGAGATTGAATTTTATCGTCACAAGAAATTTGTTGATGGCGAAGTTGAAACAGACTGGATTGTGAAGTATTTGCATGACAAGTCTGTTGGTAAGATTTCTGACATTGGAGACAACAAATATATCAAGTGTATGAGATTAGGAGAGCTTGAACTTTCCATCCAGTTGTCTTATTACTTGTACTGTATCAGAAATGATGCAGACCACGGAAAGTTAATGACTGAAGATGAGTTCCAGTATATCCTTCATCATAATCATATTGATGGTACAGATATACTGGACCCAGCGAATAGATATGTTGATATTTACATTTCCAACAACGTTACAGATGAAACGTATGTTGCAGCAACTCAATGGACCTTGCGAGAAATAGACCAATGGCTTGGGTGTATTATTCTCAAAAGGAGTATGAACTGTATGCAATAAATATAAAAATCAAACAATATGAGAACATCATTAAAACAGCGTGCTGCACAGGCTAGCTTAAATAGCAGAATGTGTAGAGATTGTAAAATTGGTAGTAAGGCATGTACAAAAGAAATTTTGGATATTTGCCACAAGGCTTTTGTAGCTGGATATATCAAGGGAAGTAAAGATAATTAACAATAAATTAAGTAGAAACATTTAAAACATTAAAGTCATGGATTCACATACAATGGCACATCGTTGGACGAACCAGGATTTCGGTCGCAACAACGGATTTAAGTCGAAAAATACTCATTGTGACAAGTGGAATTATTATTCCTATTCAACTGTTATTGCCCAGTGGGTTGATCACAAGAGAAAGGTTATGGTTGTTATGGACTTACATAGCGACACAACACCTACAACTAACAATCATCGCCAGGACATTTATTCTGGTGTTAGTGATGAGATTACAGTATTTCCATACACTAATTATTCATACAGTTATTATGATGGAGGTCAACTGACTTCATCTCCAGAGTCTTTTGATTACACAGACCGTAGAAGATTGCTGGAGTACTATCTTCAGAACATGTACAACGCATACGCTGAGTTTGTTAGCAGCAAAAAGCTTACAACTCTTAATTTTACAGATTACTGGAAGTATGCCGACAAGTTGTGTGAAATGTACAAAGACACGACTTACAAGAAATGGTTGCGTAATCCATCTGCATTGATTGCCAAGAATGTATTGACAGCAATGCGTAAGATGGTTAAGCTTCATATTGCTGGTGTAACTGCAACTGAAGAGTTTGTGAACACAATGTTTGGAGATGGTACTTGGGATGCTTATATGACTCGCACAGAGTCTATTAGAAAGAGTGCAAGAACACGTGAGTACATTGCCAAGGTTAACTATCACGTTGGTTATGAACGTTGGTATAGCAGATGTAATCTGCCTTATCATTCAATGGCAGAAATTAAGGCAGATGGTCCACGAAAGATCCTTTTGCGAAAATTCGCAAAGTTGTGGCATGATGCTAATGATAATAAAATTTGCGAGAAGAAGAAGCAATCCATCGTAAATGCTACTAAGTATCTGGGTATTTCAGATATTCAGTCTTATGAATTGCCATCTGGATGGAGTATCAATGATTACCGTATTACCGTAAGGAGCGTAATCGTTGATGGTGAAGTGGTTTATAAGCCAATTCATTGTATGGATGAATGGCGCATCCTTGGATGGTGTAATGTTCCTGTCTTGGAATTCCGTTATAAAGAATTCAAGGCTGCGAAAGATACCAAAAAGTTCAAGGAGCGTTATATTAAGAAAGCAACGATTCTTGGACGATTGCAAAAAGGAAAGAGCCTTTACATTAAGGTTCTGGCTAAAAGTCTCAAGGTTGAAGACTTGACTGAAGAACAGACTCACTTGTACAATGAGTTTGTAGCATTCCACGAGAAAGAACTTGGACGCATAGATAGAAGAAAGAAGACCCGTAAGCAAGAGGAGGCTAGAATTGCCGCTGAAAAGGCTGCAAAACTTGAAGTATATAAGTCTCGTGGTGTTGATGGAATGCGTGACTTGTGGCGTGAACACTTGTGCTCTATTTATGAGTATGACAGACTTGATAATTACTATTATGGAGGAAATGTTCTGCTCAGATGGAGTAAGAATCACGACTACATCGAGACAAGTAAGAACATCAAGTTGTCAATTGAGCAGTGCAAGAAATACTGGAAGATTATCAGTATTTGGCATGAGAACCCTAGTAAGTTCAAAAGTATTCAAATGGCAACGAAAACTGGTACATACAAGGTTACAAGCTACCAGGACGATATTTTGACTGCTGGGTGTCACAAGATTGCGTACCAAGAAATGAAGCGCATGATGAAAGAGATTCTTGGAGATGCGGCATAATATCGAACAATGCAACGAGCTAAAATTTATTAACTCGTTGCATAACGCTTATAAAGCATACCTTAACTCCCAATTGCATAGTGGGAATATGAGCAAAGCTTTATTCTTTACAAAGCTAAATAAGAGTAAGGAAGTAAGAGATAGTATTATTCTTGAAACATCATTAAAATACAGATAAATATGGAACAGTATGAAAGTCAGCAATATCGTGGCTGTACTATCAATATAGGTTTTGACGGAGACTCTGACAGTCCACGTGAATGGGATAATGTAGCAACATTTGTGTGCAAACATCCTCATTATTCACTTGGTGATAAACAGAACGTAAAAGGTGTCGTAGAAGACCTGTTCTCTGATCATGTTACAGATAAAGCTATCATTGATTTCTTTATCAAGAGTCGAAACGCTGAATACATCCCAGGAGAAGAAGATGATGACAGCGATCATTATTATAAATTTACAGAAATATACTGTAAAGAAAGCCATGACCGTTACATTGATGCGGATTCTTCAAGAACTGAGAGCGAAATCGCAGAAGACATGACTGAAGAGTTGAGCTTGAATGAGAAGTTAGAACTCATTGAGGCCTCTGGTGAAGTAGTGATGCTACCAATATCAATGTATGAGCATTCTGGAATCACGTTATGGTTGGGTTCAAAAGACCATCACCCAGATGCAAGATGGGATTGTTCATCTATTGGATTTGCATATATCGAAAAGTCAACTGCCGAAAAAGAAATGTCAAACCGCTTGCTTCCAGAAGGTAGTGATTTTGATTGGAAGGAATGGTCTTACAAGATCATGGAGGGTGAGATGAAGGATTATGACACCTATGTAAGAGGTGAAGTAATGGCATTTAATATCGAAGATGAGGATGGAAATGTTTTCGATAGTTGTGGTGGATATTACGATGAAGAACAGTTGATCAATGATGCAAAAGCCAGTATTGATGGGTATCTGAGTGAGAAAGAAGATGCACACAATAAGAATCTTGCTATTGTAAAAGACAACATATCAAGCATCAATGGTAAAATGTTCGTCTATGGCCAGTCTTGCTACAGAATTGTTAAGGACATATTTGGACAGTACTGTATTGAAAGAGCGTTGTCCAGCCATTCTGTGTTAGATTCATTTATCTCAATACAGTTATCTGACATTCCAGATGAGTTGTTGGAAGATATGGTTGAATATATTAAAAAGGTATCAAAACATGGCGAAGAAAAGGTTTAGTCCTAAAGAGTTGGCTGAGTGGATTTACAAAACCGCTTCAGAAGCTATTACAGATGAAGACATGGCTGTGGTTTATTATAAACTAGTTGGTGGAGGTCTTGCTGTTGTGTTAGCGTGGTCCAGCTCTTCAGATTATCAATATGAGAAAGACAACCCATTTATGCGAAAAGATATTTCCAAAGGTTCTGAAAATGCTCCTTATGAAAGATCTTATTGCCTGGAGGTTTCATTGAGAATAGCTCATTCCAGCTATTTTGTAGATGATTGGGAATTTGCATCTGTATCATCTGAGGGTGATATAGATGGAGAAACTTCTCTTTCAGCATCTGACGAGAAAGATAAATGCAGACATACAGCTGCATGGCTAAGTAAAATACGTACAGAAATTTTTAAACATCATAGAGGTTAATATGGAAAAGGATTTTTCTAAATTACTCCCAGCACTGTTCAATGACAAGGACCTGTGCTTTACAGAATTAATGGAAAACTTTTTTGAAGAGTTTGACGGAACATATTGTTGTAATGTACAGGGTACCACGTTTGTTGGTTTTGTTGATGATCAAGAAGTTCGTGTTCATGCTGTAGTAAACAGAATTGAACTTGAATTTACAGATGGTAAACCGTCTTGGGCTTTCATTGACAAGATTGTTAAATGGTTTGAAGAAACTATAGACAACAAGCGTTTTACACACAGTGTTTGGAAGGAAGACGATCGAGTAGTTGCACAATATTATTGGGACAATTAAAAATAAAGAATATGGACATCAATATTATCAAATCAAAGTTTGAAGAATGCAAAAAGCATTTTGGATTGATAGATTTTGACAAATACGCTTCAAATGTAATTAATGAAATCTTAACTCCTGGTGCTCATGTGAATTTTAAGGATCCTATATTTGGTGAATTCTACGGAGTTCTCATCAATGGAATTTACCGCTCTCAAGATGGTAACAATATCGAATGTTATGCACATTTTGAGAAAGGATATGGAGTAAAAGAGTTTCAGATTCATACTGTTCCACACAAGACAGTTCTGTCATGTATCGAACAGCTCATTGCTAATGTTCCAGAAATTGAAAGAAAACGCAAGATTGATTTTTGGAACGGACCTATGAGAAAATCGTTTAAGGAACGCTTCAAACACTGGAAAGAGGATGAAGGAAAGGGATTGGTAGATTCTTTGAACTTATCCATCCAGGATTTCAAAAATTGTAAAACAATCCCTGGCATGACTGACGCTGAAGAGATTGACAGTTTTATCAAAATGGATTTCATCAAATACTGGGAAGGTGTTGTATATGAAATCGTTAAGGGATTGAAGAATGGTGAGGACGAAGAGGATATTCGTACTTGTGATGTTTGTGGCTTGCCTATGAATGAAGGATATTATCTCGGAGGCGAATTTGCTTGCGATGATGTCTGCTGTTTGGCAAGCTATGATGGAGATGAAGAACAAATGAATGAAGATTTATCTCATGCTAACGAAGACTGTTCTGATGTATATTACACAGAATGGACGAGTGTTTTCTATTAAATAATTAAACAACGAGCAAAACTATGGCAGAAAACTTAATTGATAATGTACTGTTAGACAAGGAGTTACTAGAAAAGAAAGTAAGATTTCTTGAAGGTATGCTGAATGATGATGACAAAAAGAAGTATGATGCGTATTGCAAAACAATTTGCAAGTATCGTAATTATTTTGTCATAGCACATGATAGAACTGGTGATGGTGGAATGTCGATGTTATACCTTGGAGCATTCACAAACATAGAACATGCAGAAAAGGCCGCTATTTCTGGAGCCAGTCCATTCATACCGATTGGTAGAGTTAGAAAAGTTGACTATCCTACTGAAGAGATCGGGTCTGATATTGATGTACAGAAAGGTACATTCCTTGAGTCTGTTTACGTTGACAACGGTGTGGTCTCAACTGAATATTGGGCTATCATGTCACGAGAATACAAGGAAGATGAACGCTATGGAGTTCTTATATGGAGCAGGGATGGTTTGTCTAAAAATGTCCGCAACACATTCTTTGTATATGATAACAAAGATGATATGCTTAATTTTGTAAAACAAGCAAAACGCTCTGAATTACAAGATGAGCTTGAATCTCTTAATGACTCTTGGTTCATAGATGATTTATCTGGAAATTTCGGATTGTCACCTATAGATGGTTTTCCTGGAAACCTGCGTGTTTGGGGATATGAAGGCTATGAGGTATACATTATTAACGGAACTTTTAAATGACAGATAATGTTTTAGACATATTAAAAGACAAGGCCAAGAAAATATCTTCTGAGCCATCCCGCAAGGAAGAAAACTATAACCTGCTTCTACAAGAAATTCTAGACGCAGGTGTAGAATTGGCTGGCTATATAGCAGATAATGTAAATATTGGAGAAACAAACATCTATATTGAGACGATTTGGATGGATTGTAACGGAGACTTTATGATACACGGTGGAACTAAAGATTTCGAAGCAGACATCAAATTCTCCAGTCTTTCTGTAGAAGCTATGGGTAATGTTATTAACGCAATATTAAATTTTATAGGAGGTAAATAATTATGAAATGGATTGTAGAAGATAGTCTTAGCAACTTCCCATTCTGGGGCGGTGCAAAAGATACAGTTGAAGACTTGACTGAAGAGCAGATTAATGCTTTTGGAGATTTCTTGGAACAAAATGGTTCTGAGGACACCGTTTACACTGACACAGAAATAAATGATATGTTTTGGCATGACAGTGATTATGTTTATTCCATCGTTGGTTGGCCTGGGTACCCAAAGGTATTCAAGATCACCCACCCAGATGGAAGAAGTGTAGATGTGCTTGTCCGTAGCGAAAATGAAGAGCAAGATTTAAAAGGCTCCATCAATGTATCTAGCATGACAGAAATTGAGAGTGCTGGTGACGGAGACGAAGATGTGGAATTTGAAGACTTCGAAGAAGAAGAATTTGAGAGTATCAAGTTCTGGAAAATCACAGGACCTTTTGGTAATACAGCTATTGTCAAGACTGAAAATGATATTGATTCAGATGGCTTGCATAATGATGAATTCATGCAGTGTTGTAAAATTGAACAGCTTAGCAGTAATCAAGAGGACTACATAGACTGGCTTGATTTTTATACAGATGACTTTACATGGAATCCAGAAGGAAAGTTGTTGGATGAATGTTACATTCCTGTATATGCAATTCCAAGAATTTGTGAGAAGATTCTTAATCCAGATGGCTCTCTTGATTATTACGATATTCCAGAATCACATGCTATCAATATGATGAATTTGAATCTGGAACTTAATGATGAAGATATTAAGAATATTGACGGATTCGTTAATAATTTGAACAAGAAGTACCCAGATGGATTTGATATTAAATGGGATGAACCTTCTATTGGTTCCCCATATTTCGATTCAAAACCAGAATTTGGTCTTGCATGTGATTGTGTAACACTTAGAATTTACAAGAAATAATATGGACAAATATAGAATCGTTGTATTAGCGTTCGAAAGCGGTGAAGTTGACGTTATTGATGTTGATAAGGAAATTATAGATAACACTTGGCACAGAGATGTTGAGAGTTATCTCCAGGAACATTGTCAATATGACCTTGACAACATACAATGGATGCAAGGTGACGCTAACAAAATTCGAATTAACACATTGAATAACGATAGCTTTGAAGGTGGCTATGATACGCCAGAAGAGGCTGGACTTTAACAATTAAACAAATATCTATATGGATCATTTAGAAGGCTTAGACAAGCTTTATTGCTCAAAATGTGGAAGTGACGATGTTACCGTTGGTGTTAATATTAATCCTAACGAAAAAATTGACATTAATTTCCATGATAGCAGTTTGTTGGAGAAAGACAACTGCTGGTGCTATCATTGCTGTGATTCAACAAGTCTCAAAACATTGCAAGAACTTTGGGATATGTTCTCAAACGTTCCTATCAATGATGAAGACGAGATTGAGCAAGACTTTATGTGTTTCAAGGCTGGAACCAGCAGGTTTGATGTTTGGCATTGGTTCGATGAACGATGCCCAAATAGTTTGCATGATGATTTAATGTAAGATTAATTATGAAACGTACAAACGAAAATCTTAAGAAGTACCATCTGAAGAAAGGATTCAAGAAGTTCCAAAACGCTGATATTAAGCACATTACATTTAATATGGAGTTAGACAAAGTATGGCACGACAATATTAAATGTACCTGTGATGATGTTCAGTTGGGTGAAATACTTAGTGATGATGGTCCGTGGATTTTGGGCAATGTTGAGTCAATGTACAACAAATTGTTTGACTTCCAGTTCTTTATGGATGAGTCTGGAGAGGTTTGCATGCAAGCTTCTCCTATGACAGAAGAAGGACATGGAGACATTCTTGACAGAGTGTTCTTCACGGACATTAAGGTAAAACTGAAAGAAAAGCCAGAAATAACAGATGACATGCTCATTGTTGATGGTGATATGTTTGGTCCAAACGAAGAAGAGAATTTGACGTTTGAATTTTATGATGGCTTTGCTATTGAAGTTACGAATGGTTTAGATGAGTCACCTTTAGTACTCCTCTACCCTACTCTGGTAGAAGTAGCAGAAAATAAATCTCTTGCAGCAGAAATAAGAAATTATTGCGCTGATGAAGAGATTGACTGCTACAACATTGCGTTGAAATATGGTAAGGTATTTAAATTAAATGATTTACGATGATTTTCACAGAATATATTGAATCATGGTTCAAAGAGTTTTTGGAGGACCATTTACAGTATGACCCTAAATATATTAGCTGGCTGTTTAATGAGATGGGGTATTCATTGGCCAACGTTGAACAAGGAGAAGACGAATACTTGTATTTGTTGGAACTGAAAGGGCAAGAGATTTGGGATAAGTTGTTTTCATCTAACTCATATCACAAGATAACATGTGATGATCTTCCAGATACGTTGACATTTGTCACGCAATTGTTGACAGACACAGCATTGGAAATCTTCAATAAAAAGAAAGGGTTTACGGACCCTTTCATTGAAGATATTGCATACAGATGTGATGGATATGACCAGTTGATTGGGTATTTCCAAGACTTGAGTCAAGGAGGCTGTTTGTCTGGTGTAACAAATATGTTCATGTATTACGATGAAACTAAAAAGTTTTATATTGAACACATGGACGATTTGGAGGGTTTTGTAACAGATTTGGAAGAAGAGCTTGGGGAGCCAATACAGCAGAACAAGCAGAACACGCTTCCAAGATATATGTTTGTTTGTCATCTGTGTTATGAAGAGTTTGCCTCAAAGATAGCACGTGAACTGTTCCCAGATGATTTTTAAAGAAATAAGGTATGAAAAATAAGATAGATACATTCAAATTAGCTAAGATGGTCTCTTCAATTGAACAGAAAGAATTGAATATGACCATTTCAGCAATCGGTGGAGAATATACGTTTGATATAGACAACGATGATAATTGTCCGATTATCGGTATGCTGGGAGGCAACACTATTGCTAACCCATTTGACATCGTTGTAAAACGTCTGTACTTTAATGAGAACAAGGTTCTTATGATCGAAGGCCACGTTGTTGAAGGCGAGGATGGCGACTTTGTTGCGGATGAAATCATTCCAGGACAAGTAACATTTATCCTTGATATGCTTCCAGATGTTGAATTGCCAAAGAATCAGAATCTCACAAGAAATGAAGTTCTTTTGGTACACAATGACAGATATGTTGATGTTGCACAGGAGATTTCTGTTGAATGCCTGGTAAAAATGCAAGAACTGGATGTATGTCAGAGTGATAGAGAAAAGATTAAGTCATTGATACGTGAGTGGTCTTTGGAGTTTATGAAACTGTATGGTAATTATGATTATACAGAGAACCCAAAGAACATGAGTTATTATGACTTGATTGATGAGTTTGTTTCACAGAAAATGAAGGCCTATGTCTAGAATTGTTGAATACTGGAGACATCCTACACGAAATGAAATTAAACGTGGAGAAGGTGCCATACATACAATAACGATAGATGCCGACAAGGTTATGAAACCAGACGGATCTTTAAAGAAATGGTTTGTTGAAAACGGACTGCGGTATAACTTAAAACAATATTAGTATGTTGAACAGCAAAGGCGCATTATTAAACATAGAGTTAGAACGCTCTGTTATTCACGGTACACATAGAAACTGTGACATTATACCAGAACTCGTAGCAATGCTTTGTCAGACTCCAGAATTAATGAAAATGGAGAAAGATGAAGATTCGTTGTATAACATTGCAATGGATGCAAAAGAAGAAGGCGAATGTAGTAAGTTTTGGGACACTGAAGATGCAACAGAGTTCTGTAATGAATTGTTTGAAATAGCAGATAGTTACGCTCCAGATGGGTATTGTTTTGGTGCCCATCCAGGAGATGGTTCTGACTTCGGCTACTGGAAATGTGATCCATAATTATATAATCGAAGACCGATTTAGTGCATTGCGCTATTTCGGTCTTTTTTGTTAAACAACATTAAAAAGTGGACAACTATTCACACCTTTACACAACCTCCTATCCTATTCTTCAATAAAAACGAAATGCCGTTAAAGATTGAAGAAATTAAATTAGAAGGAACAAAATTTGATAATCGGGCCAAACTTACAGCAGAACAGCGTAAGGCCATCAAGGTATTAAGCGAGCAAGGTTTTAGCCAACGCAAGCTTGCCACAATGTTCAATGTTAGTAAGAGACTCGTACAATCAATAATAACGCCTCCAGTACGACAACCAGCAAAGAAACGACCAAAGGAATACTGGAAGGCTATCAAACAGAAACATCGTGCCAGAAAGATGGAACTCTATCTTGAAGGCAAAATTAAATTTAAAAAATAATTATACAATGGAAGAATTAAAAATTTCTAAGCAGAATGCAATTGCTGCTTATGTAGCAGGTTCGGAAGAGACAAAGGAGACTTTGAAGAAGCTCTTCCCAGATGTTGATTTTAGTATCAAGGTGACGGACCGTATAAAGACATGGCAGGATGTCATGGATGCGCTTAACATGAAGGAGTCGGACATCAACGACATGTCGAAGGCCATCAACGCCTTCCAGGTCTTCAACAAACGTGACAAGCGTTGTGTTAAGGCATTCGTTAAGGTGTTGTGCATAGTGAAAGCCTTGAATGAAGGCTGGGAGCTTACTAAGGAGACTTATGATAAGCATGAGTGCTACTTTGTGTATTGGATTGATAAAGACGGTATCTCTGGCAAACACGAGTTGCAGGCACGCTCTAATTGTGCGCCTGGTTTCGTTGTTGCGGGTGACGGTTTCGGTGATTCGGCTTGGCGCGTCGTGCCTCGGCTTGCCTTCAAAACTCTTGAGCTGGCAGAATATGCGGTAACGCAGTTCCCAGACATCTGGCGTGAATATTATAACAATTACGAACAGGATTTGTAGTCAATTATGAGAAGGAAACGTGTAAAAAAACACGTTACCGAAATTGATTTCAAATCAACGTCATATTACGATGTAAAAAACAATATAAAAAAGTTTCTGAAATCGGTTCTCTCCCAGCTTGGACTTAAGTCTGGGAGAGACTATTTGGTAACGAAAAATTATCTAAAGATAAGACATATAAAAACTGTAATAGGTCAAATCTTAATCACGCTAAAAGAAGCGTTTCCTATGTTCAATTATTATTGGGAAACTCCAAGAATTTTAGTGTGGTTCTAACAATAAAAATATGAATAATATCCAAAGTTATAAGAAAGCAATTATTAAGCTGGCTGACGAGGAAGTCGTTAGAGAGTACAATGTTCAGAAGGATGCAGAAGATCTTGAGAAAATCAAGGCTGTAGAGATCGAACTTTCATATCGTGGAATTAACATTTAATTGGTTATGGGTGAAGTTGATTATAATGTTACTTACAAGGGTAAGGAATATCCTGTAAAAGAAATCGTCCTGTTTGCTGGCACCAACGATGCTATGCGAGTAAACGTATCTACTGAGGAATTGCAGAATGCTATATATGATTCTGATTCTGGATATAGTGATAGCGAAGCGGAAAAGATAGATAATAGTATTTATTTCTTCTTGGACAACGAACACTTCAATATGGGTAAAGACGATATTGTTGAATATTTAGAGCGTGATTAACCATGGTAACATTGGAAGATATTTTAAATACGTACTTCGGAAGTGATGTATGTATTGGAGAAACATTGGCAGACATACCTGCTGATGGTTTAAGTCTAGAAGAAGCTCATCAACTTTATATGAAAACTATGAATAAGGTTGAAGAAGATATTTTCTTCAGACTTGCTGACGGTGAGATTCAAGTTCTTACAAGTGACGAGGAAGTTCATAAGAAGAATGCTTTGGATGAACTTGTAAAATCAATTAGTTATATTGACGTTGTATTCAAGTATGACGATGAAATCTTTGTCGTAAGAGTTGTTACAGAACTTATAGACTTAGATCATTACGATGATCTTTGGGATTGGTGGTGTGGAGTCGATAATCAGACTGTCAAGCATCCAAGCCTCAACGTTGAGGTAACTGGAAAGAAATATGAAAATGGAGACGTTTCTCCAGATGGAATTTACGTAAACGTTTATCTTGATTCAAATGACAATGAACCAAAGAAAGCAGAAGTATTAAAAATAATATCAAACTTATAAAACATTCAATAAACAATGGAAATTCTTACAAATATCAAAAATGCAATTAACAATTTCGTTGCATCAAGTATCAAAAGTACTGAAGAGAGACAGAAGCGTGAGCTTGCTGCAAGAGAGGCACGCTTAAAGAAGAAAATCGCTACAGATGGAGATGAAATGATCCAGGTTAAAGAGTTTGATGGCTCTTTGTATTTTGCATTTGATGGCGTTCCTCTTGTACGAACCAATCTTCTGAAAGAGGATATTACAGATGCAATTAAGCATTCTCGTGAGTATTACCTGGCGTTTATGTTGAAGGAGTCAAAGAAATAATTTACACTTAAATTATATAATTTATGGAAGAGCAAAACAAAACATTAAGATTTGAGATTTATGCACTTGGCGCAGCAGAAATTAATGTTGTGTCATACTCATATCTAAAGTACAAGAATTCGAATATCATATCAATGCAGGTAAATGATGACAAGTCATTGCTCCAGTTCATTAAATCAAAAGCTATGAATGGCATTCCTATGATGATAAAAAATGGTGGTAATCACACTGTTCTTACATTTATGTTTGAAGAGCAATCTTTAAAGGTTATCATTAAAGATGTGACATTTGAAGATTGTGTTACTAACACAAAGGCTATTGATTTGCAGCCTGTTGTTACAGACTCACCTATAGATTCAATCATGTTATCTCTGGAATTTCCAGATGATATGTTGATGATAGACGATATGATCAACATTATACAAGCTATCACAGATGAGTACGGTTATCACGATTTGTACACAATGGTAGATAACATCCCAACAGAATATACAAAGATGTTCTTCAAGTCATTGTTGAACGAAGCTTTTTACTTGGATCATAGTTCACATTACAACAAGGTAGTGTCAGAATGCTGCCAGGAAATTGTTTCAGCAATTCGCAAGAAATATCTGGGCCTAGATTTAATGGAAGTTGTCAAAATATACCAAGAGAATCCAGATCGTGATATTGTGAAAGAAGTTGTTGAGGAGAAATATCCTAACTATGGGTTAACAGATGAGCAAGAAGAGATTGTTAAACGTTATGAGGCCATCAGAAAGGAAATGAAAGATGCTGAAATCATCACGTTCAATAATCCAAAAGATTGTAAGTCATGGGCTATCAACGGAAACAAGATTCCAAAGAATTGGTCAATTATGAACTCTTACGAGCTGTCTAAGAACAGTAATAAGTATGCAGTTCTTTGTGTTGAAGATGATACATACACAGCAAGACAAATCACCCCAGATGATATTGCAGGTTATTCTGACTTATCTGATACTTTTATTGTAGCACCAAAAGATGAAGAAAGATAAATTAGACTTCAAATATAAAGCACAAGTAATTATGGCTATAACAATAGCTGTACTTGTGTTTGCATACCTTCAGCTTCTGATTTCATCCAGATTACGTGAAAAAGAACAGGAATACAGGACTGACAGCTTATTGTTTGAACTTGACAAATATCAACAGGCAGACAGATATGATGTCGGATATGCAGATGGTCTTGCTCATAGAAAACGTATGAGAACAGAAGCAGAAAAGGAATTGGTAAAATTAAACAAGGAATTTGACAGACAATAATATAAACAATTAAACATCAATCAATTATGTTTGAAAATGCAAATACAGCTGAAGAGAAGTTACAGGAACTTCTCAAGCAATCTAATGTAAAGGACATTCAAGACTGTTCTGAAGGTCTTTTTTGGGGAATAGGAAATTACCCTATGAAAGATTGTATCTTTATTTTCCGTAGAGAGGATAAAGAAAAGTATATCAGAGTTGAAGTATTCCCTAGCTATGAGGATCTTCGAAAAGAGAAGGCTTTCTTTGAGCGTATGAAAAATGACTGTCTTGAAGGAGGTTGTTTCGAAAGACTTGGCAGATTGTACGACTGGTACGAGAATGGCACAAAAGAAAACGCCCCGCACCCAGCAGATATGTTTTATGCCGATGCTATCAAGACAACTGAATATAAGAACGTGTGGAATCTTGAAGACGATGAGTTCACAGATGGTGATATTGTTACATGCAAGGACAATTTGCCTTTCATCTATGCTGGAAAGTGGCATAATAAGTTTGACAATGTTATCAGATACCGTGCGTATGCTGGAATTGATAGCAATGGAGAACTTGACATACAATATAACAAAACATGGCGTATTAGTTGTAATCATGGTAGAATAAAGCCAGCCACCGAAGAACAAAAGAAACTGCTGTTCGGCATGATTGAAAAGGCTGGTATGAAATGGAACAAGAATTTGTTCTGCTTCCAGAAAGCAGCAACAAAAGATATGTCACTTAAGATTGGAGAGATGATTCTTGTCCGCAACACGGATAAAGAAACATGGAAACCAGCATTCTTCAGTAGATATACTAAATGGAATGGAGAGACTGTATGCAATATTATTGACGCAAGTGACAAAAAGTTCTCTCAGTTCATCAAATATGATAATAATTTAGCATATAAATAAGGTGTGATATATGAACAAAGAAAGAAGAGACAGACTCTCAGACGTTATAGCATCTCTTGAAGAAGCAAAAGATCTTCTGGAGGATGTTAAGAACGATGAACAGGATGCTTTTGACAACATGCCAGTTGGATTGCAGTGTTCAGAAAGAGGTTCAAAAATGGAGGACTATATTGAACTTATGGAAGATGCTGGAGATCAGATTGACAATGTGTGTGAGTTCATTGAAAAGAATATAATTAAAAAACGATAATATAGGATTTTTACGTTCACTTATTGTTTAAGATAGTTAAATTAGACCAAAATTTCTGTTTTTTGAAGTAATTGTATATAAAAGATTTGGCACGTTCAAATATTTTAGTTATTTTTGCAGAAAAATATAAATATTATGGATAGAAAAGAGTTTTTCAAGTTGCTTGAACAGGCAAAGACAAGCTGTGGTAAAACTACTACAGATATATCTTTTGATTTGCGCATGCAATGGAGTACACTTAAGAGATTTGAAAATGGCACAAGTAATTCAAACCTTAAAAAAGTATTGGATTACCTTCGTGTTATTGGATATAAAATCGTTGTAACAAACGATTCTAATGTATATTATATATCAAATTATGAGTCGTTGGTTAATTGGATAGTGTATGCAAGAAAAAACATCTATAGTCAGCGTGAATTGGCAGATAAGATTAATATAACTCCAATTACAATAGCAAATGTTGAACGTAAAACAAATGTAATTAGCATTGATAATTTTCTGAAAATTGTTAATGCTCTTGATTGGGAACTTAATATTGAAAGCGTATGACAAATAACAATTTCAAAAAGTCATCTTGGAAATATAAGAATATGTCGCCAAGTGAAAGAGGCGTAACTATAGTTCTGCCTTTGCTTCCAATTACAGCAGTACTCACATTACATATAATTGGTGTTACAGGGCATACTGATGGCCATTACATTAGAACATATTTTGAAAGCTTTGTCAAAAGCCAGTTATCGTTATGGTTATGGCTTGCATACATTTTTGTGTGTTCGCTCTTATATATAAGTATCAAGAAACGACACAAATATTATGCCACGTTATCAGCAGAAGAATTGGCGATTATCAAAAAGCAGCATAAAAAATATGTAATTATGTGGGGACTGTTCGTTATAAGTTCACCGTTTATTGGCGTTAGCATTATTATGCTTGAAGAATTTGTGAAAAAAAGCGAAGCAATTAAAACAGCTCTTACAATTATTGGCTGGTTAATAGCAAGTACTATTTTCTTGCTTGTAAAGGCAGAAACAAGAAAACGAAAATGAACAAAAGTAATATGAAGGCCGATCCAAAAGAACGCAAGAAGACGCTGGATTCTTTCTTTGAGTTCTTTGACTTGAGCAAAATCTTGTTTAACCGCAGACTGAAGGAAATCTACAATGTAACAGATATACCTAAAAGAAGCAGGTTTTACAAGATGGCTCAAGACATGGCCGATAACTTACAAATTGATTGGTCAACTATGACACATGCTGATAGCAATCGCATCATGTTGGCTATGCTGGAAGATTCTTTCAACAAAATAGCAGAGATAGAAGATTCCAAATCTGTAGATATTATCGTTAAAATTAGAAGTAAATGAGTCGCTTGGAAGTTTTCGATTCGTATGCGCAGAAGATTTCTGATGAAAGCTCCGTCCCATATATCCATGTCATAAGACTGAGAGATATGGGATTGCTAGATGAAAAATCAGTCAGAGATTTCTTAATTAGACATGACTGTGATGCCTTACTAAAAACAAAGAAGTTTACAGATACACAAGTGTATAATAAACTTGCTGGAATCTATGACCTAGATGTTAGACAGATACAGTATATAATCAATACCAAACGGAAAAAGCCGTATTATTGTACCTGTTGTGGTAAGCAAATCTCCAGGATTAAGTTTATGAGAAATCAAGGACTATGTGATAAATGCTTGTCTAACAAAATTTAAATTTTATTGTTATGGATAATCTGTATTTAGATGCGTACAAGTTCTACAAAAGAACACACGCAAACAGCTTATTGTTATTTCATGTAGGCTCCAGATATGAAGCTTGCGAAGAAGATGCAACAAAACTGAGTGAGAAATGTGGCTATCTTTTATTGGAGAAAGATGGTATTAAGCTATGCGGATTCCCAGATAATGAAGTTTCTGAAGTGATGGCACGCTTATCATCTGATTCTATTAATATGTATATTGTCGAATACCGTGATAATTGCGGAAATTTCTCCATTCCAAAAGTGAAACAAATAATGGAAGATATTGAGGCAGATTATTGATGTTTTCGATATTATATATAAAAAATCTTAAACATTTGATATTAAGCCATATTTAATAAGTATTTTGTTTAGTTTACACAAATCGCAAAACATTGGTTTACAGAAAGTTAAGTTAAAAATATTAGTTAATTTACTTTGTCAAATCAAAGTATTTTTATAATTTTGCCACGCAATTCTGAATGAGTTGCGTGGTTTTTTATTGCGTAAAATATAAAATTGATTATAAATATGAACAGAATTAAGACTAAATTGAAGTTCAAGAAATCTGACCAGACAGGAAACTGGGTTGGGTTCGTATCTATCAACAAGGTTAACGGAATGATTAAAGGTGTACATGAGGATGACCCAGCACCTAAGAAGGTATGTGTTGTGACTCGTGACATCATCCCTTATATAGAAGGTGGCGTTCTGTACGATGTTGAGATGATACCTATGAAGGATAAGAACGCTGGCTACATTGTAGTTCAAGCAGATCCTCACGCTTTTAAGGCAACAATTGAAACAATTGTTGTAAAGAATGCGGTTTATGAGGTTCATGTGAAGTTTGGAAACAAGAAACTTGTTTTCAACCCAATGGATGGACAGCGTGATTCTGTTCGTGACATCAATTGTTTTATTAAGGTTCTGGAGCAGAGAAAGGACATTAAGGATCTGTTGACCGTGATTGACGATTTCAAGAACACTGGCTATGCTCTCTTGAAGCAGTTAAAAAAGGATGGTTACTATGTCGTTCCAGTGTCGCAGAAGAGGAAAGCTTCCTAGAAAGCGTAAAAAGGCTTGTATAAAGACTGACGGTAGAATGTCCTATTACGTCACTATCAAGCTGGCATTGGTAACTGGAGAGTACCCAGTTAAATTTTGGGTTAAATCAAAGGTTGTGAATGCTTTTAATCAAGAAGCAGGAATACCAATTCCTACTCCAACTGAATTCTGGTAAATCTGATATATTATGTTCAATATTCCAACAGAAGGTATAGCTACGGACGCAGCTCACTCTACAAAGAATAAGGTAACAGAGTTTCAAGGAATAGACTTGAAGACTGGAAAACGAATCTTTTATGAAAACTTAGGAAACAAAACCGTTAACATCGGTGAGTTTCTGGGTGTGGTAGAAGCCGTTAAGTACATAATCGAGAATGACTATTGGCCACGAGTTATATATACGGACAGTATGACTGCTATATCGTGGTTTAAAAACAAGAAGACAGCATCTAAGAAAAAATGCAGAGACCTTCAGAAAGCAGAAATTTTTCTCAAAGCCTTCTCTTGGGATGTTGACACAATAGAAGTTAGGCATTGGAATAATCGTGAGTGGGGAGAAACACCTGCTGATTTTGGTAATAAATAGAATATGGAAACAAAGGTTTGTAGTGTTTGTGGTAAAGAAAAGCCATTAAGTGCTTTTCCAAAAAATAATGCAACGAAATGCAAAGCATGTATGTCTTTTGAAGCAAAGCAAAGAATAGAAAAGCAAAAACAAGCAGAAGAAGAATATCAAAAGAGAATATCTACTTTAGATGAATTTTCTTCTGAAGAATTGCTAGAAACACTTTATAGAAGAGGTTACAGAGGAAATATGACAATTGACAATCATAGTATGTCATATAATGAATCAATGGACCGCTTTATAAGAATGCAGCAAAGATAAAAAGATTGAGGATAACAACAACGTTCAGCCGACAATTCGTCTATTCTTCATAAATCTCGCTTGATTGAAGGCTGAACGTTTATATTGCGGAGTAGAGCTGTTGGTAGCTTGCCAGGCTCATAACCTGGAGGTCGACGGTTCGAGTCCGTCCTCCGCAACAACGCACTTTGTGCAAATAGATCTTTGACATATTGGAGAAAGCTTAACAATTTAAACGCATTATATATATGAACGATTTTAAAACAAGACGTGACAGTATCTTACAGGTATTCTCACAGGCAAAGGACGATCTTGAAAAGCTCAACTCTGATATTGATTACGAGATCGAGCAGAACAATCAGATGGTAGGTGATCTTCAGAAGAGAAACGAGGAGTTGGCTCAGATGAAGAAGAACAACGTAAGTTCTATCAAGTCGTTCTCGAAATTCTTCCAGTAAGAATCAAGCATATTAAGGAGGCTATAATGGTGGAAGTGGTAGACACGCATTTTGAAGTGAAGAATGGCTGTCAATTCAACGCACATGACATCTGGGTTCGAATCCCAGTTATAGCCCAAGAATTTATGTATTTGCCATAATACGATAAAATTTTAAATGTTTGAGCCGCATACGTGCGGCTTTTGGGGTTGTAGCTCAGTTGGCTAGAGCGTCTGGTTTGCATCCAGAAAGTCGTGAGTTCGAGTCTCACCTTCTCCACATTGCTTATTGGATAAATGGTGTAACATGGTTTAAATTTTAAGGTAAGTTGTGAGACTTGCCTTAAATGGAACAGTGCTCAGTTGGTTGAGTGACCGCTTATATCCAAGCGGTCGGAAGGTCGGTTCTTCCCTGTTCCACAAATAACGGTTCTGTAGCTCAGTTGGTCAGAGCAGCTGACTGTTAATCAGCAGGTCACAGGTTCAAGTCCTGTCAGTTCCGCAGTTTGTTTTCATATTTTTTAAGGTTGATAGTTTTATTTTTATTGTTTATTGTTTGATGTTTACTAACCTGGGAGAGTGATGGCTCCCAGGTTTTTATTTGCAACAGTATTTCAATTGGCAGAATGTTAGTCTCCAAAACTAAAGGTTGGTGGTTCGAGTCCATCCTGTTGTGCTAGATGTTTAATTTAAATTGTTTGAAAGATGAAAGTTATTAAGTTTATCAAGAAAGCTGTAAAATGGTATTGCAAAATGGCTGTAGCAAGCAATATTGCATATCCCACTGGAACTGTACCACCAACGGTATAGCTCCTTTTTGATTGACGTGATAACTGTTTTTGGAGAAATGGCCGAGTGGTAAGGCAGCTCATTGCTAACGAGTAATACAGAAATGTATCGGAGGTTCGATTCCTTCTTTCTCCGCAATTATTAATCAAAACATATTATATTATGAGTCAAAATTCTTCTTCAAACAGTGGTGGAATAGGTCTGTGCGGCCTGTTAACCGTAGCATTCATCGTTTTAAAGTTATGCAACGTAATTGCCTGGTCATGGGTATGGGTGTTGGCACCGCTCTGGATTCCAGCAGCTATCGCATTGGTCATCATCGTGATCTGTTTGCTGATTTGGCTTATTGATCATAAGTAATCTCGCTTTCTCCAGTATGTTGAAATACTGCCTCATGGTGTAACTGGAAACACAACAGATTTTGGTTCTGTTATTCATGGTTCGAATCCGTGTGAGGTAACTAACAAAATTGATGAATTAATCTCGCATATTGATTAAAGAAGTTTTTAAATGAAATTTTTAAATGAAAACGGACAACAGGAAGTTTCCGACAAACTCAACAAGAAGTTATTTAATGATAACGCTTTTGAGTTTACAACAAACTTGCTTGCATTTGTAAAGGCTGGGGACCATATCGGATTCAACTTTATGCACACAGTTGCATTTACGAACAAGGCTAACAATATTGTAAGCCTTGTCAAGAGCAACTACAAAGAAGATGAATTCAAACCTGTTTGCTGTCATTTGGACAACGAACTGGTACCTGTAGCTGATCTAAAATATGGTCTTACATACGTCTTTGTCTCAAATCGGCACAAGCCTTGGAATTCAGTAATGGGATTTTGCAAGTATATCGGCAACGGTAATATTTATGTTATCGGCTCAGATTTGAGCGAGCACATTATATCATTGTCTGAAGACGAGAAGCAGTTTTTAGCTTATCGAGTAGATTTTCTTGAAGCGTACACAAAATAATTTCAGATCGGGCTGGAGGAGTCATAAACGGCCTTCCAGCTTTTTTTGTTTAATGAATTATAAACTGATAAACAATAAAATTATGAACATAACAAAGGCTATTGCAGAAGAAATTGCCGACCAGATGATAAAACCTATGGTTGATCATCAGATTGCGCAGGAAACTAAAATGAAGGAGTACTGTACGCTTATTATATTGGGTAATGTTCCTGTATCAATTCAGAAAGAATACAAAGCTCACAAAGAATATTTCCAGCATTTGTCTAACGCTTATTTGTGCAATGGAAATGCACAAATTTATGTGAGTGTTGAACCTTTTAAGGTTCCTTTGAATAATCGTTCATATCGCTATGAATGTACAAAGGAACAGCACGACTACATCGTAAAGATGGAGAAAGACATCAGCAATTTGATTTCAGAAAAGAGAAAGATAAAGGAATCAATTATATGGGGTGTCCAGTTCCATGTTCTCGTTTTTGATTATGTTTTAGCAACTTAGCACACT
>OFMT01000024.1_pt1 | contig 151192 bp, 200 predicted proteins | sample 1541891 | NCBI WGS metagenome assembly OFMT01 (sample SAMN04209230, study PRJEB22552) | human gut metagenome | biome: gut; material: feces | host: Homo sapiens | place: USA: Oklahoma | reverse complement strand
CTCCGCGCTCTTTTGGTATGAGGACTCTTACGGCGGCGCACCGGTGCGAAAATGGAGAGGATGTTTCTGCAAAGCTGCGCGTTCGCTGTCTTGACAATTATCATGCGCAGCATTACAATAAAACCCATAAAAAGCCGCCTTTCGCGGCATTTCTACGGATCGGTGGTTAGATATAGCTAACTGATGAAATTGCGACATTTGGTTAGAGGAAACTAACTGCTTTGAGGAACTACCATCGCGTCGGACGGGGGAGAGGACATGCACATTTTGGAACACGGACAAGGGCAGGAAAAGACACTGTTGTTTCTGCCCTGCACGGCGGAACCCGTCTGGGCGTTTGAAAAGACGGTCGCGCGGCTTGCACAGTCGTGGCATGTCTTTCAGGTCGTTTACGATGGGCACGAGCCGTCTTATCCTGGTGACTTTACCTCAGTTGAGCAGACGGTCGATGAGATCACGGACTATCTTCGCGCGCAGGGTGTGACTTGCCTCGACGTGGCCTACGGCTGCTCGCTCGGCGGCGCATGTTTGACGCGGCTGCTGGCGCTTGGCGAGCTGCCAGTCAAGCGCGCCATCATCGACGGCGGCATCACGCCGTACCAGCTGCCGTATCTCATACGAAAGCTGCTGCTTGCGCGCGATGTGCTGTCGTTCAAGCTCGCCGCGAATAACCGCAAAATCTTAGAGGCGGCTTTTCCGCCGGAACGATTCACGCTGCCGGGGCGCGACCCCAAAAAGGAATACGACGCCATCGAGGCATACTTAAAGACCTACTCGGATCAGACCATCCGCAACATTTTCTGGTCGGGGAACAACTATGTTCTGCCAAAGACGCCCGCAAAGATCGGCACGAAGATCACCTACTGGTACGGCGACGAGGAGAAGAAGGACCGCAGGAGCAATATCCGCTTCATCAAGCACTATTTTCCGCAGGCACGTATCCACGGCATCCCGAAGATGGCGCACGCAGAGCTTGTGATGATCTCCCCCGAGGAGTTCTGCCGCTATTTCGATAAATTCATGTGCAGGTAAAGAGGAAAAACGATGGATCGAAAAGAGAACATCCGCAATGCTTACCGCCTGACGGGCAGCAACAATTTTTACGACGGCATGGTCACCTGCTCCACCGTCTCGGGCAAGGCCGTGTGCCGCTTGGTGTGGGATATGGGCAAGGAGGAGTGCGGCGAATATCTGAATAAGGCTTTCACTGGTGTGCCGGAGGACTTTGCGGGAAAGCTCCTCGAGGTCCCCGTGGGCACAGGCATTCTGACGATGCCGCTCTATCAAACGCTGCCGCGCGCCGATATTACCTGCCTTGACTATTCACCCGACATGATGGGGCAGGCGAGGGAAAAGGCTGAGCGCATGGGACTCCAAAATGTGCAGTTCCGGAAGGGCGACGTGGGCGCGCTGCCGTATGAGGACAGCAGCTTTGATATCGTGCTGTCGCTCAACGGCTTCCACGCCTTCCCCGATAAGGAGGCGGCATACCGCGAGACGTTCCGCGTGCTGAAGCCGGGCGGTACGTTCTGCGGCTGCTTCTATGTGTCGGGCGAGTGCAGAAGGACGGACCGACTCATAAAAAAAGTCTACGAGCCGATGAAATTCTTCACCCCGCCGTATGAAACGGTGCAAAGCCTGAAAGTACGCCTTGAGGGCATGTACGCTGATGTGCAGCTCGGCAATGTGAAGAGCATCGCGTGGTTCGTTTGCAGGAAGGCAGAGCGCGCGGAAAAGATGGAGGAAGGACACCATGAGTGAGAAGATCACGCTCTCCGGCGTGCCGGAGACGATGTTACAGACGGTTTACGCCCGCGCGAAGGAGACGAAGACGCGCGGCGCGATCACCGACAACAAGGCGGTCGAGATCATCGACCGGCTCGACTACGATTTTTCGATGGCCGACAAGGACGCGGCGATGCACAGCGGCGTTATAGCGCGCACCATCGTGCTCGATAAGCTTGTGAAGACTTACCTTGCGGGGCATGGCGGTGCGGTGGTCGTGAACATCGCCTGCGGGCTCGACACGCGCTGCTACCGCATGAGCGACTATTCGCACTGGTACAATTTAGACCTGCCCGAGACGATCGCCGTGCGCGAAAAGCTCCTGCCTGAGAGCAGAAAGATCTCGCAGATCACCATGTCCGCGATGGACGACTGGGGCGGCGAGATCAAGGGGACGAGCACGGACGTCCTCGTCATCATCGAGGGCTTGACGATGTACTTATTGGAGAGCGACGTCAAGCGCATCTTCGACGTCATCGCGGCGCGCTTTGACCGCGCGACGGTGCTTGTCGAGACGATGAACCCGATGGTCGTGAAGCGCTTTAAGGAGAAGTCCATCGAGGCGAGCAAGGCAAAATTCAGCTGGGGCGTTAAAAACGGCGCGGCGCTCGCCGCGCTGCTGCCGGATTTCCGCTTTGTCGAAGAGCACAGCCTGTGCGAGGGCATGGCGGAATTTGTGTCCATCTACAAGCTGCTCGGCAAGATCCCGGCGGTCAGCAATATCTCCAACCGCATCGTTGTGCTGGAGAAAAAGTGAGGAGGAATATCCATGATTTGGAGTACGGTTTGGGTAGAAGCGGTCGTTTTTACGGCGCTTTTCACGGCAATGGTGATGATCCCCACCATCAAGCACCCGGAGATCGGCGTGCACAACTATCCGCCTGATATTCAGGAGGAATATTTCAAGACGCACGAGCACGTTCCGGTCGCGCCGCTCAGCGGCCGCACCATCGCGTTCAAGGGCTTTGGCATCGTGCTGTTCGCGGTGCTTTTGACGTACGGGGCCATCCTTGCCGGGGCGGACAGCTTTTGGACGGGCGCGGAATTCGCGGCCATCCTCTTTCTGATCGTCGGCGCGTGGGACACGTTTTTCCTCGACTGGGTGCTGTTCGCGCATCTGAAAGTATTCCGCCTGCCGGGGACCGAGCACATGGACAAGGCCTACGCGCAGAAGTGGTTCCACGTGAAGGGGATGCTCTTCCCGGGCTCGCTGTTTCTCGTCATCATCAGCGTGCTCACGGGCCTTCTTGTGATGTGGGTCAAGTGAGCAAAAAGGAGAAAAAAACATGTCGTTTTTTGAAAATACCCGCAAGCCCGAGGGCCTTGGCGGGAAGCTGATGCTCTCGATGATGAACGTCGGCCATCGCGCGCTCGCGGATTGGGGATTGCAATTTGCCGAGATCGCAAAGGACGCAAGCATCCTGGACTGCGGCTGCGGTGGAGGCGCGAACATCAGGACGATGCTCAAAAAGTGCCCAAACGGCGAGGTCAAAGGCGTCGACTATTCGCCCGTCAGCGTCGAAAAGGCGAAAAAGGTCAACGAGGACGCCATTTTGAATGGCCGCTGCGTCATTTTGCAGGGGAACGTCGCGGATCTCATCTTCGCGGCGAACCAGTTTGATTTGGTCACCGCATTTGAGACGGTCTACTTCTGGCCTGATTTGCTTCAGAGCTTCCGCGAGATCCATCGCGTGCTGAAACCGGGCGGGATGTTTTTGATTTGCAACGAGTGCGGCGGAGACAATGAAAAGGACGAGAAGTGGACGGAGAAGATCGACGGCATGACCATCTACAAGGACGTCCAGCTCAAGGATATGTTGGAGCAGGCCGGCTTCCGTAATATTCAGATCCAAAAGAGAGAAAAGGGCTGGCTCTGCATCACGGCACAAAAGTGAGAAAGCGAGGTCAGGAGCGATGAAGGTCTATGCGTTCGGCGAAGAAAACGCACCGGTCATTTTGCTGCTGCCGGGCACCTGCTGCCATTGGAAGGGCAACTTCGGCCACGTGATCCCGCTGCTCTCTGACGAGTACCGCGTGCTCTGCGTCAGCTACGACGGCTTTGATGAGACCGAACGGACGGAATTCCCCACGATGCTCGAAGAGACGGCGAAGATCGAGGACTACCTCAAGGTAACTGCGGCGGGCACATCCGCGCAGCCTACGGCTGCTCGCTCGGCGGCTCGTTTGTTGGCCTTCTGGCCGCAAGGGGGAACATCCGCATGGACTACGGCATCCTCGGCAGCTCGGACTTGGACCAGTCCTCGAAATTCGCGGCAAAATTGCAGACGGACCTTCTGCTGCCACTGATGTTTCCGATGCTGCGCGACGGCAGGTTCAAGTCGCCGCTTCTGCAAAAGCGCGTGGAAAAGCAGATGCGGCAGATGGGTGATTACGGCGCGGCGTTCTTACGGATACTCGGCGGGGCGCGGCCCTATTTGACGCAGCAGAGCTGCAAGAATCAGTTCTATTCCGACCTCATTACGCCGCTGCCTGACAAGCTCGACGTGCCGGGGACGGAAATTCATATCTTCTACGCGCTCAAGATGGGCGAAAAGTACCGCGCCCGCTATGAGCAGCATTTTGCGCATCCTGTCATCCACGAGCAGGACATGCAGCACGAAGAGCTGCTGGCCTGCCACCCGCAGGATTGGGCAGCGCTCGTCAAGAGCATCGTTGGGAAGGAGAAGAGCACGTGAAGTATTTTGAATTCGGACAGGAGCACTCCGAGTCATGGTCATGCTGCATGGCGGCGGCGTGAGCTACCTTGGCATGCTTCCCACGGCCCAAAAACTGGCGGAGCGGTATTACGTTGTGCTCGTCGCCTACGACGGCTTCAACCCCAGCGAGCCGGAGACGGAATTTGTTTCGCCCATGGACCAGATCATAACCACATGCAGTATCAAATTCGCGACCCGCAGGGCTTTGCGGCGATGCTGGATCGCATCATCGAGCAAAACGAGCTGCCGCCGCTGCCGTTTTTGCGAAAGTGAGGAAAAGCGCATGAAGAGAAACTACATTATTGCGGCGTTCCGCGAGACTGTCGCGCAGCAATTCCCAGAACAGAGCGTCGAATTGAATCGGCTGCTGGACGAGAAGCTGTCGCGCCTGCGCTCAATGCATCTGAACGCGTCGAAAGGAAAACAGTTCCATTTGGAAAGTCAAATTTTGCCCGGCATCGCTGCCTACGAGACCTTGCAGACCGTCATGCCCAAGGACGAGGCGCTGCAAACCGTCCACGGCTATGTGGCGGAGCATGCGTGGACGATGAGAAAAACCATCCTCAAGCTGCTCAAGGTGCCGGGGCTCTATCATCTGCCGCCGGTGCTGTTCAGCAAGCTGACGCCAAAATTCTACGGCGAGACGGCGGGCTTTGCGGCCACGGAGTATCAGACCTCCGGCGGCGTCTGGCGCATCGATATGACGAAGTGCCCCTATCACGACACCTGTGTCGAACACGGCTGTCCGGAGCTCTGCCCCTGCTTCTGCGACAGCGACGACATCGCCTATGACGACCTGCACCCGAAGCTCGTCTGGCACCGCACAAAGACGCTCGGCCGCGGGAATGAGTGCTGCGACTTCTGCCTGAAGCTCGCGGGAAAATGAAAGGAGAGACCGATGAAGTACCACATTGAGAAAAACACCGTGCAGGAGACGCTCGTCATCCCGCTCTACGGGCGCAAGATGTGCTCGGAGCTCTACCCGAACCTGTTCCGCGACGAGACGGCCATGCGCTTGATCGAAGAGATCGACTACGATTTTTCCGCGCTCGCGAAAAGGTCGCAGAGCATGATGCAGCAGTTCGGCTTTTTAGAGTGCGCCATGCGGCAGAGCGACCTCGCCTGCGAGGTGCGGGACTATCTGCGCTCGTACCCGAACGCGGCGGTCGTGAACCTCGGCTGCGGGCTGGACGCCACGAGCCGCGCCTGTGACAACGGCACGTGCAAAATTTACAACCTCGACTTTCCCGATGTCATCGCCGTGCGCGATGCGCTCCTGCCTGCGGGAGAGCGCGAGAAAAACATCCCCTGCAACTTAAATGACACCTCATGGTTCCGCGAGATCGACGCGAGCGGCGGCGCGGTGTTCTTCGCCGCGGGCGTGTTCTACTATTTCCTCACGCCGCAGGTCAAAGCGCTCGTGTGCGCGATGGCGGAGGCGTTCCCAGGCGGCAAGCTCGTCTTCGACGCGGCGAACCGCAAGGCGGTCAAGCTGATGCTCAAAACATGGCTCAAGGACGCGGAGATCAAGGACGTCGGCGCGTATTTCGCCGTCACCGACGCAAGGCGCGAGCTTTCGGCGTGGAGCGATAGGCTGCGTGTGTCCTCGCGCGGCTACATGCTGGGCTACAACGACTTGAGGAATCAAAATGTACGGAAATTCTTCCGCTTTTTATCGAAGGTCGGCGACGGCATGATGAACATGCAGATCGTCCGCCTCGACTTTGCAAAGGAGAATAAAAAGCATGAGTGACTTCAATGACATCGGCATCTCGCGTGAGCTTGACTGGCCGCGCATCAAAAAGCTGCTGACCATCGGCCTTTTTGCGTCCGTTCTGCACCTCGCCGGTGACCTGATCCTCGGCTAGGGCGTGGAGGACAAGGCGCTTGAAGGCGTTCTACAGATGCTATCGGCCTATACTTCTATCTCGGACAGCAGCCTTTTTGCCGCAGCGCTGCTGGGGCTTTTCGGCGTGGTGCTTGAGGGACTTGCCTGCTTCGGTGTTTACCGCCTGATGGCGGCGAAGTCGCCGAAATACGCGCACCGCTGCCGCTCCGGCATTTTCGGCTACCTGATGTTCTGCGCGTGCGGCTTCCATCGGTGTGCGCGGCGGTGTTTCTGATGAAACACGGGCTTTCCGAAGCACTTTTGACGCAGTACAGCGCATACTTCCTGATGCCGCCGCTCGTGCTGTTCTGGATCTTCTTCTTTGTGCTGGTGATGACGCAGATCGTCGCATTCCGAAAGGGGCTGACACCGTATCTGAAGTGGTGCTGCGTCTTCTCTATGGCGTTCGGCATGCTCGTGTATTTTCTCGCGGCGCTGCTCGGCAACCGGCCGCTTGGCAACGCCCTGCGCTGCGCGTGGCTCGCCATCGGCAACGTCTGGATGTTCGGCGGGCTGCTCGTGACGATGAAAAAAGCGCAGCGAGCGTAAGACAGGGGAGAAGACCTCACGGCAAACCGACGCTCTGATATCGGCAAGCGTAAAAAATACGGGAGGGAAGACAATGAACGACGATCAGCTGTAATTTGACCGCACCTGCCATGTGATCTATTCAAAGCCCTGCAAGGCGGAAATTCGGGAGAAGATCGCGCACCACTATCCGGAATCGCAGCGCGAAGCCATCTGGGAGCGCGTGCAGATGCAGTATGTCGACTTTTTGAGCGACTGGCGCACCGACCTTGGCGGGGAGAAAAACTTTCACAACGGCCCGGGCGGCAATTACGACTGCATCGCGCTGATGGCGTATTACGTCGTCTGCAAGGACGTGACAAGCCTTCAAGAGATCGAGGAGATGGAGGGAACCTCTTCCTGCCGTCGTTCCGAAAGCTCAGCAAGCTCAAATTCATCGACATCAACAAGCCGCTTTGCAAAAAAGCTCCTGCACCGCGCGTTTTTGAACGCGAAAAAACAGTGCGACAAGTGGGGCGACTTTGAGATGCACGTCGCGCCGTTTGACAAGGATCAGCCCATCTACTATGAGTTCACCGCCTGTCCGACCGCGGAATTCGCCAAAAAGCACGACCTTCTCGAGGTCATGCCCGCGCTCTGTAATCCGGATTTTGCCGGCATGGAGCTCATTCACGCGCGTCTCATCCGCAAAACGACCTGTTCGAACGGCTGCAAATGCGACTAAAATCAGGCTGAGCACTCGTTTTTTCTGCATGATTTTCTCCCTTGATCCGATGGTGCCGCCGTTCTCTTTCGGAATGTGTAGGAGCAGCGCGCGGCAAGATCGCGTGCGAGGTGAGCCGCAGGTATGAATTTCGCCGCAAATTTGTTAAGAAATCGACAAAATTTACTTTTTTATACGCCGAAGGAGCAGTTATTGCAAGGAAGAAACGAAAATTTACGCAAAATGCGACGCTTTTTTACATATATTTTTCCCGCGCGATACGAGAATTGTTCATACTTTATTTACACCAAATTTAGGTTCGCTTAAAGAATCCACGTTATACTTCAGCCATAGCCTAAAACAAAGGGCGACAAACAAAAAATTCTGGGGTCCACTGTCCACCTCGCCGAACGGCCAAAGCGGCAGACCAAGAAAAACACCGCGGCGCGGTGTTATGATAAAGATCAAGGATCAGTGCAAGCAAACAGCACCGGCGAGAGTTTTCCATCTTTCTCTCGCCGGTGCTGCATTTTACATTTTGAGCTTAATTCGCTGCGGGGGCCTTTTCAAATTCTGCCGCGACCTGCTCGAGCAGTTTGCGGATGGGGAGGTGCTGCGGGCAGACCTTTTCGCACTTGCCGCACTTTAAGCAGTCGGACGCCTTGCGGCCCGGCGCGGTGTGGACATCTTCATAGTAGCAGTCCGCGTTCCAGTCGTGGTGAATCTGCTTGGCGTTCATAATGGCGAAGAGGTCAGGGATAGAGATGTGCTTGGGGCAGCCGTCCGTGCAGTAGCGGCAGGCCGTGCAGGGGATGAGGTCCTTGCTGTGGAAGATCTCCTGCACCTTTTCCACCGCGGCGCGCTCGGTCTCGTCGAGGGGCTTGAAGTCCCGCATGAACGAGATGTTGTCCTGCATCTGCTCCATGTTGCTCATGCCGGAGAGCACCATCATCATGCCGGGGAAGCCCGCGACAAAGCGGATGGCGTAGCTCACGGGGCTGCCGCCGTGCAGGTCTTCAAGCACGGCCTTTGCGTCCTCAGGCAGGTTCACGAGGTTGCCGCCCTTGACGGGCTCCATGACGATGACGGGCTTATTGAATTTGCGGCAGACCTCATAGCACTTGCGGCTCTGCACCGCGGGATCGTCGTAGTCGACGTAGTTGAACTGGATCTGGACAACTTCGATCTCGGGATATTCGGTCAGAATGCGCTCGAGCACCTCGGCGCGGTCGTGGAAGGAAATGCCGACGTGGCGAATTTTGCCCTCTTTTTTGAGCGCGAACGCCGTCTCATACGCGCGGCACTCCTTGAAGTGGTCATAGTTGACAAGACCCTGCGCGTGCATCAGATAGAAGTCGAAATACTCGACGCCGCAGATCTCAAGCTGGCTCTCGAAAAACGGGCGGATGTCTGCCTCGGTCTTGAAATAGTTCGCCGTCAGCTTGTCGGTCAGGATGTACTTCTCGCGCGGATAGCGGCTTGTCAGGCAGGTCTTGAGCGCCTTTTCGCTCTTGCCCTGGATGTAGCCGTGCGCAGTGTCAAAATAGTTGAAGCCCGCGTCTAAAAACGCGTCCACCATCTGCTTGGTCTGCTCGATATCCACCTCTTCGCCGATCATCGGCAGGCGCATGCAGCCAAAGCCAAAATTCTTCTTGATCCGATCCATAGTTTACTTTCCGATTCTTATCCTTTTCCTGCTTGCCGGCAGAACAGTAGTTTACCTTTACTCCTGCGGAATCGTCTTGAGTTCGCGCCGGATGGCGCGGAAGCGCTCGGGCACGTCCTCGTCCGCCATATCCCTTGGGACGTCGATCGTGCCCGCGGCCTTTGCAGTTTCATAATACCAGCATTTGTACTCCACGGTCTCGAGCGTGTGGCGCATCTCCTCCATCTGCGCGAGCAGCACGTCACGCTGGTGCGTGAACATCTTGAGGCGCGTGTCGATGGTGTCGTCGCCGCGCAGGGCAAGCTCGATGTACTGGCGGATGTCCCTGATGGACATGCCGGCCTTTTTCATGCAGCCGATGACCTGTAACCACTCGAAGTCCGATTCCTGAAACATGCGGATGCCGCCGGACGAGCGCTCCACAAAGGGCAGCAGACCCTCCTTATCGTAATAGCGCAGCGTGGAAGCGGGGACGTCCAGCTTTTTCGCCATCTCGCCGACTGTGTAGACCATGAGATCCTCCTGAAATGAAAGCGCGCTTTAGGTTGCAGCACAGTGAGTAACTTTAAGTTTCTTTTAGCATACCGCAGCGAAGGAGGCCTGTCAAGCGCCGCACAAAAAGAAAAGCCGCCGAAGGCGGCTTTTCCTCAAATCTTCAGGATTGTACGGATTTCGTCCAGATTATCGGCAAAGTAGATGCCCTCCTGCCGCTCGGGCGTGGAGAGGCCCATGTCGGTCATGTGGGCGAGCAGGGCCTTCAGGTGGTCGTAATAGCCGTTCAGATTATAGAGGATGCACGGCGCGGCGAGCTGTTTGAGCGACACCTTCGACATGACCTCGCTGATCTCCTCGAGCGTGCCCGTGCCGCCGGGGAAGGCGATGAATGCATCGCCGAGCTCGATCATCTTCGTTTTGCGCTCGGTCATGTTGCGCGTGACGATGAGCGTCGTGATCTCGTCATACTGGTAGCCCTTGTCGATGAAAAACTGCGGCTCCACGCCGGTCACTTTGCCGCCTGCGCGCAGCACACTTTCAGCGAGCGCACCCATCAGGCCGTTTTTCGACCCGCCGTAGACAAGGGCGTTGCCGCTCTTGCCGATGAGAAGGCCCAGTTCACGCACAGACGATTCGAGCGTCGGATCATTGCCGCTGTTCGCACCGAGATATACGGTGATATTCATAGGAAACAGTCCCTTTCTGTCAAAAATGATTGTCGCTATTCTACCACGGTATGATCTTTCCCGCAAGCGGCGGAAAATCGGCGTTGCGGGCGTAGTCCTGCTGTGGTATGATGTTCTCGCCGCACACGCGGAAAATATGCCATTTTGACTGTATTTGGAGATACCGTTATGATCAAAACGATTTTGTGGGACGTGGACCGCACGCTTTTAGACTTTGATGCCGCCGAGCGCGCCGCCATCCAGAGCCTTTTTGTTGAGTTCGGCCTTGGCGAATGCTCGGAAGAACAGGTCGCGCGCTATTCCGTCCTGAATATGAAATACTGGGAAAAGCTCGAGCGCGGCGAGATCACGAAGCCGCAGGTGCTTGTCGGCCGCTTTGAGGAGTTTTTCGCGGAGGAGGGCATCGACGTTTCCCTCGCGCCGAAGTTCAACGACGCCTACCAGCTGCGTCTGGGCGACACCATCGTCTACCGCGACGACAGCTATGAGATCGTCAAGTCGCTGCGCGGCAAGGTGCGCCAGTGCGTCGTCTCGAACGGTACGGTCGTCGCGCAGACGAAGAAGCTGACGCGCTCCGGCCTCGGTGCGCTGATGGACGGCGTGTTCCTCTCCGAGCAGCTTGGTGCGGAGAAGCCGAAAAAGGAGTTTTTCGATCAGGTCTTCGCCGCCATCGGACCGGTCGAGAAGAGCGAGACGATGATCGTCGGCGATTCGCTCACGAGCGATATCCGCGGCGGCGACAACGCGGGCATCGTGACCTGCTGGTACAATCCCGAGGGAATCAAAGCGCCGGAGGGTTACCGCATCGACCACGAGATCAGGGATCTGCACGAGGTCTACGGCCTGCTGTGACAAGAAAAGGGAAGAGGACATTCCGAAAAGAATCGGAATGTCCTCTTTTTTGCGTTTACTGCTTGTCCTTCAGCCGCCGCAGGCAGATGCAGAGCGTCTTGACGTCGAAGGGCTTGGAGATGTGCGCATCCGTACCGGCCTCGCGGCTGTGCTGCACATATATAACGCAGTGCATTGATAAAAGCTGTGGTTTTATTCAGTATTGATAAAGGAATGGGATCCTTTTTTTCTTGCCAGACGGCGATGGATATGCTACAATATGACCGATAAACCAAGCTGGTCAAAAATTTCAACAAAGGAGGGAATGCCAATGGCCTTTTCCGCAGAAGAAAACGCGGCCATCCGCGAAACGCTGCTGCGAGAGGCGCGCCGCTGCGCCGTCACGCTGGGGCTGCGCAAGACCTCGGTCGAGCAGCTCACCGAGGCGGCGGGCATCTCGAAGGGACTGTTCTATAAATACTTTGCGTCCAAAGAACTGCTGTTTTTCGAGGTGCTGGAGGATATCCACAGCGAGGTCTATCAGGTGGCCGAGCAGGCGCTGGAGGAGGGCAAAGACCTGCCGCCCGACAAGCGCATCGCGAACGTGCTGCTCACGGCCTGCAGCCGCTTATCCGAAATCGGTGCGATGAAATTCATCGAGGAGGACTCGGCCTATCTGCTGCGCCGCATCCCCGCGCAGGTGAAAGCCGAGCACTACCACAGCGACGAGGTACATATCCGCGACCTTTTGGAAGAGAGCGGCCTGACCCCGCGCGGAGGTATCGCGCTCGCCGCTGCGACGATCCGCGGCCTGATCCTCACGGTGTCGCATCAGGAGCAGATCGGCGCGCTGTATCCGCAGGTGCTCGAAACGCTGACGCGCGGCGCGTGCGAAGAGCTGTTTCCGCGGGCGTGAACGCGCGTGCGGCTTTTTATCACTTGAAGTTAGAGACGTTGAACTAAAAATCAAAACAGGGAGAAATCTGCCGTGTCCAAGCAAGCTACCGAATTTCAGAAAAAGGAAATGAGCAAGATGTACCGCGGCAAGGAGATCTTCAAGCCGCTGAACACCGGCTGGGTCGATGAACATGTCGCCTGCGTGCGCGAATGGGTGGCGAACATCTTTTTCTACCGCAAGGGCGAGACGACCATCATGGTCGACGCGGGCTACAACTATGACCGTCTTGAGGAAAAGATGAGCTGGCTCGGCATCGACCCGAAGTCCATCCGCCATATCCTCATCACCCATCAGGACACCGACCATGTCGGCGCGGTGGAGGCGGACAGCCCCGGTCTTTTCCGGGACGCGAAGCTCTATATCGGCGAGATCGAGAACAAATATCTCACCGGCGAGGTGCGCCGCAAGGTGATCTACCACCTCTACAAGCTGCCGCAGGTGACCATTAACAACGAAAAGGTGCTGCTGCACGACGGGCAGGTCTTCGAGATCGACGGCATCAAGATCGAATGCTTCCTCGTCCCTGGCCACACGTGGGGGCATATGGTGTACCTCATTGACGACAGGTGCCTCTTCACGGGCGATACGATCTGGTTCGGCGCGGACGGCGGCTACAGCTTCATTTCTGCGCTGGCGGAGAGCAACAAGCTCGCAGTCAAGTCGCTGGCGGAGTTGGAGCAGAAGCTTCGCACGCGCGGCCTGCGGCCCGTCATCCTGACGGGCCACACCGGCTGGACGGACGATCTCTACTTCGCCTTTGCGCACCGCGATAAGCTCTGCTCGCCGTTCAAGAAGAAAGTGCACGACCCGTCCGCGCCGTACGACGCCTACGACGAGTCGGACGACACAGAGGAGAATGCGAAGCGCGGCTTTTTGCCGCCGGTGCAGAAGATCTGATGCGGAGCGGAGAGAGGCGGGAAAACCCGCCTCTCTCCGCGGTTTTGGTGAATAAAAAGAGCGAAGCGTGCGCATCTATATTCTTACATTTTCTTTTCTCATGCTACTTGCGAAAACCTAATAGACATGGTAAAATCAACTAATCAAACGGACGCCGCAAGGCGCCCGTTTGACAAATGAGAGAAGAGAGATTTTAAGAAGAGAGAGGGAAAACCAATGGAACATCAGCGCAGGGCAGATCTCATGCTGCTGCTGGCGACGAGCTTCTGGGGCATTTCCAACTGCCTGACGGCGATCTGCCTGAGGGATATGCAGCCGTTGACGCTCAACGCCTTCCGTTTTTTGACGGCGTTTGTTGTGCTGGGATTCGTGTTTCGCAAAAATGTCTTCCACGCGAGCTGCGAGACCGTCAAGTACAGCATTGTAGTGGGCCTTTCGCTCGTCGTCGTGTACACGAGCGTGACCTACGGTGTCATTTACACATCCGTGTCGAACGCGGGCTTCATCTGCGCGCTTTCGGTCGTGACGACGCCGATTTTGGAATTTATCGTGTATCGCAAAAAGCCGGAGAAGAAATTCGGCGTTTCGATGATCTTATGTCTTATCGGCTTAGCGCTGATGACGCTGAACGAGACGCTCAAGCCCGCGTTCGGCGATATCATCTGTCTGTTCGCAGCGGTGTTTTACTCCGTCGACCTGATGGTCACGGAAAAGGCCGTGGCGAATGAAAAGGTCGACCCGCTGGCGCTCGGCGTGTGCGACCTTGCCGTCGTCGGCGTGGTGATGCTGATGCTCTCCGTATTTTTGGAGACGCCTGCACTGCCGGGTACGGCAAAGGTCTGGGCGGCGGCGCTGTTTCTCGGCATCGTGTGTTCAGGCGTCTGCCTTGTGATCCAGAGCGTTTATCAAAAGCACACGACGGCGAGCCGCGCGAGTCTCATCTTTACGCTCGAACCCGTGTTTTCGGCGATTTTTGCGTTCTTTCTGCTGGGCGAGCGCATCGGCGTCAAGGGCTACATCGGCTCGGCGCTGATGCTTGCGAGCCTTGTGCTGGTGGAGGTCGACGTGGGCGCGCTGTTTGGAAAGAACAAGAAAAAAGCGGACTAAATCCTCTTTGCCACGCTTGGTTGCGGACTTGCAAGCCTTGACTGGTGGCGCTTTTCGCCGCAGTCGGCTATACTGGGCGCATCAAAGCAAACGGAGGACAAATACATGACCCTGGGAGAAAAATTACAGCTGCTGCGCAGATCGCGCGGTTTATCGCAGGAGCAGCTCGCCGCGGAGCTGGATGTCTCACGGCAGGCCATCAGCAAATGGGAATGCGGGGATTCACTTAGTTAAAGATACCATTTGAAACAACTCGCACTTTAGCTTACAAATTATTATATTGAGCTTATTATACCAGCGCGAAATGGTGTCATAACCTGAGTAGAATAACAAATGCGTAAAAAATAGGGTACAGAAATAAATCTGTACCCTTAATTTTTGTTTCCTCGTTTGAAGAAACTTCACCAGAATAACTCTGGGCGATCTTGCCGATCTAAAATCACTTTCTGCTGTGCATTAGCTCAGCAATTCCGCTTGCATCATCCATTTCGATAATACCAAGCAAGTTCATTTCTGGCTGCACAACACTGTGCATATAACCGTTGCCATTCATGTTCTCATAATCTGCGAAACACTCCCAGAATGTTTCTGACTCCATACGAGTCCACTCTTGACGCGGGTTATGCTCCTTACTCGTGTAATAACGATAGTTCTGGAGCAGCCTGTCGCGTAATTTATTACGCTCTCTGCGCTGGGAGTTTTCTTCCATCTGCAATAAGCGGCAGGTGTGTTCATCCTGCGCCTTACGCAGCTCTTGGATTTCGTTTTCCAGCTTTTCTTGAATCTTAATGCTTTGTTGACGATATTCGGGGTACTTACGCACAGCTTCAAGTGCCTCTTTCAGCTCTTTGTCCTTTTCTTTCTCAGCTTCATATTTCTTAATAAGATAATCTCTGATTTTCTTATAAGTCATGCCAAGGAAAACGGCTGCAAGAGCAACGGTAATCACATTGGAAACCGTAATGTTCCCGAAAGTCTTTAGAAACTCTTCGAGTCCAGTCATAAAGTACCTCCAATCTGCTCAAACCTAATTAAGCTTTTGGGGCATTTACGACCTTGCTCATATTGCACAGACTATCAATCAGATCACTAATTGCATCCATGTCAATATCGTAGTCGATGGTATCAGCAGATGCCTTTACCATTGCAAGCACCCACTCCTTACGCTCAGCACCAGTTTCAAACTTAGTCTCTGCGGTCTGCATAAGGTTCATTACCATATCAAGCACCTTAGACCAGTTCTTTTCTCTGATTGCTTTCTGAACATACTTTACCAACTCAACTACAAGAGGAATTGCGGCAGCTAAACCAGCCAGAGCAGAAACAAGAATCTTTACCCATTCCATATTGCGTATCCTCCTAACGAATAAAAAAATAACAGTAGCCGGCAGACTACTGTTATCTTCTCAAATTAAATAGCTGGACTTTCCCAGCTCGATCCGTCATCATTTACTGCGTCAGACATTGCCATTGCAAATTTGATGCCGTCTCCATTTCCACCAACATTTTCAGCTTCGCTTTTATGAACGATTTTACTTAGCACAATGCTACAAGCTGTACCAATCGGCGTAAACACCACCGTCCAGCACATCAAAGCGCCAGTATATCCGGTTCTAATGCTTTCGTTGGCAAGATAAAAGCCGCCAGCCAAACCAGCAGCCAAAAACAAAAGTATGTAAATTGCAAGCCGATTGCTAAAGCCAAGCGAAACAAGATGATGGATAAGACCTTTCTTTTTCTTGCGACGCTTCACTTTACGCTTAACAGCCATTACGCTTTACCCATCAATTTCGCAAAACGATAGAATAGCGCTGCGGCCTGCTCTCTTGTAAGCTGATCTGCCCAAGCATAATTCGGCTCTCCATTTGCATTGTTTCCAGTACCACTAATGATACCATTTGCGATTGCCCACTCACGAGCATCCTTGCTCCAAGTACCACAATCGTTGTCCTGAAGCTCAGCACGATACTCTTTCATCAACTCTTTGAATCTGTCCAAAGTCATATCTTCGTCCTCCTGTTCTACACTATCACCAACAAGCGACCAATCTGGTCTACCGTACCCGCAAATATATGTAGCGGTAAGATTATAGGATTTGGTTCTTACACACCCACCGTTAGGAACAACGCCAGGAGCGCTCGATGTATTTCCCTCAATCGTATAGACTTTGCCATTTCCAACAGCAATAACAAGTCCGGTGTGATAAGATGTCTTTCCGCCATCGTTGGTAAAGAAAATCTGATCGCCGGTCTGAGGATTGCTTTTATGGAACTGGTCTTTCTGCTTATAATACTGAACAGAATAGGTGCATCCAGCTCCAGCACCGCCATATGGCTGACACAACAGCTTCATAGCAAGATCTACACCAAATGTCTTGATAAAGCACCAGTCAACAAAAACATCGCACCAAGCATAACCATTCTTTTTGCCATTGTAAATGTTTCCGATGTTATCCAAATCACGGGCGTACTTTGTCCAGTTGTTGCTACCAGCATTTGCAGTTTTGCTATCAAGCTGGGCATTCGTTGCCTTTTCCAAATAGCCTTCTTCTGCCTTTGCTGTCGCAATAAGTCTTTCAATCGCAGTCAAACTACCAACTCCTTCCTTTGTCGTACTCTGTGCAAACTTGTCATAATAAGCTTGTCCATAGCTTGCACGTTTGTTTTGAACTGCTTCGCTTTGGTTAGCAGGTCGTTCATACTGTAATAGCACAGCATTAGATGCCTCAAAAACGGATTTTGCAGACTGCAGCGTTTTCCACACAGCAGAATATCCGGAAAGCTCCTTACAAAGAAATTCAAGCTGCATGTCCAAATCACCGATTGATTTTCCAACGCTTCGTGCATAGTTCAACAGGTTTTGCTTACGACTCCAATATGTCCATTGGGCAAGTCCATAACCAGCAGCGTCCTTAACAAAGTTTGTATAGCTACCATTGTCAACGGCTTGTGTATAGCTCTGATCTGTAAAATTAAGCTTTTTCTCGTATGAGTTTTGAAGATTGATAGGGCTTAATCCAGACTCGGCATATAGATTACCCATAAGACCGGCCACGCCAAAATCAGTAAAACCTTTTGACTTTAAGAATTTCCAGATTTTTTCTTCATTCATTTATATCGCCACCCTTAAACCAGTGTATAATGTGGCTTCTCTTCTCCGAAAAACCAATATCGAAAATAATCATCAAGTACAATAGCTACGACAGACAATCCAACCCACGCAAAGAAAAACGGCAAGCAGATTTGCCCCATCAAATTAAGCGGTAACTTTGAATAGTCCCAGACGTTTAATCCAAGCCAAATATTCACAATTAAGCCTGTAATAAATTCAAGAACAGTTACAAGTACGCCACCGATTAAAGCCTGCCATGCAATACCAAGCTCCCACGGAAACAGTTCGTTGATTAAGCCAATAGATACAAAGCACATACCACCAAGAATAAACATGGAAATATGACTATGCCCACGCCAGAGCAATTCAATCAAAACATAGGCAGCACCGCCAATAACAAACAGTGCTGCCAGTTTGAAAAATGTTTTCAGATTACGCATTTGCCGCGCTGCTCAGACGAGCAATAATTGCTTGCATTTGTTCATTTGCAACAGCAAGCTTCTCATTCATTTCGGTATTATACGGATCTGGCAAAGTCATTCCATATGCAATTGATGTAATAGCTTCAACACTATCCAACGATTGTACATAGGCTTTTAATTCATTGTGATATGTTGTCTGTGTCGTAATAAGCGTTTGCGCAGCAATGTAAATCGTTGCAATTTCCGACGCTGTATAAATACGGCAGACTCCACCATCGGCCTGATACGGGAACTCAGTTCCGCCAAGTTCAACGACACGGAACAAGTTTGCGATATTTGCCTGATCCTCCGTGCTTAGATTAAAATGCACTGTTTCGCCATCGAGAGTAAGATCAACACCGTTCACGATTGTTTCGTTACAAGCAATCGAAATCTCCTTCAGCTTTGCCGCACGGACAATTGGTAAAGTGTCTTCACCACCAATGATTTCAACAGCATCATCAAGTGTAATCCAGCCGTTTGCAACTGCTTTAAGCAAGCCGTTCGCACTAATGCAAGGCGTAATGCCGGCCTGCCCATTCTGGTATAGCTCTCTAAGTTTCTCTTTCATTGTTATCCCTCCAAAATCGTTTGAATCATTTCGTTGATTGCGGACTGTTGATGGGATACAGCAGTCCCGCCGTCAATCTCTGATACAACAACGGCTTCTGCACCTTCAATTTCGTTATGTCCAATTAAACTATAGGCCGTACCGTCAAACACAACGCCAATTGCATTCTCTTTCTTTGCAATGGCAAAATCGCCGCTGCTACCAATCTTCACATATGTAACAGCCTCGACCATACCAAGCTCTTTTCCGTCTGAAACTTTAACAATACGATACATTTATTTGCCCTCCTTTACTCCAATCAGATTTGCAATATACCGTAGTACATCAACATCGGCATTATAAAAATCGTGATTCCAAAGCCATGTATCGTCACATTCTTGGCGACGGTATCTTTGGCAAATGGAATCATTTACTACCTTTTCACAACGCTCATCGTGCTTCGCGTCCTTTTTTTCAAGCACCGCTTGGATACTGCTTGTGAGTTTGCCTCTGAGCATTCCATTACCATCGTCATTTCTGGCAAAAAACTGGTGCGCATTTCTGGAAAATACGCTGCAAATTTGCTTGCCATTGTAATAAATAACATTACCAATAGACTCGCATTCGCTCATGGCTGGAATATTCACACTATCGCAAACAGAAGTATGTCTAAATCTTCTATGTACAATGTACTGCATCTTTTAATCTCTCCATCGCTCTGAAATTTTCTATGTTTTCTGCTGAAAAGCCATAGATAGCATAAAAGAGCCGCCGCAACCTCAACACTCGTTGATGATTTTGGTAGCCCTCTAAATACGCAAGCATTCCATTTACAGAAGTCCATAAATCTTCGTAGGACATTTCACCGTTTTGTACTTTCTCATAGAATGCTTTGATTTTGTGTCTGGTTCGCTTGAAACTTCCTCGATTACCAGTCACAATAACACGACCGCTTTCCGTCAAGGTATATTTCGCCTTACAATAACGAAACGGCTTGGAGAGCGGAACAATTCTGGATTTTTCTTTACTAATTGTCAGATCCAGTTCTGACGCTTTTTGAACAATGAGACGCATGATCTCCTTTGGATCTTGATTCGGAGGAACTATGATATAGTAGTCATCCATATAATGACCAGCGCATTTAATAGAGAGCTGGCATTTAATGTAGTTATCAAGCGGAGATGGGAAAGCAATCATTTCAGCCTGACTCGGCTCAACTCCAAGCGGCATACCTTTATTACCATTACTTGATGCAACGATGTCATCACCAAGCTTGCATAAATCATAATCATGAATCAGCTTGTCATGACGAGCATAAATAACACGGTGCGATGCACTCGGAAAGAATTGCTTACAGTCCAAAAGGATTATGTTTCCATTTCTGCCATAGCGCTTAAAATGATAATGCAAATCTTCACGCAAAAGTCTTTTAGAAAAATGAAAACCTTTGCCTGGAAGACTTGCTCCGTTATTCCAAATCATATCTGGCAGATACAAAGGCAATAGGACTTTCTTTGTGTAGACCTTATGTATCTGTCTGTCTTGAATACGAGGTGCGTCAATTGATCTTGTTTTGCCACGCTCGGAGATAACAAAATGAACATATGGACATGGCTTCCACATTTTATCCAGTAGTAGTTTTCTCCGCCGTGCCGTACCAGAAAACAAGTGCATTTCAAATCTTTGTGCGCTGTTTTTCCAACGCACACCATTGCAGCACTGCTTTCCTGCCTTGTATAAGTCGCCATAGGAAAATACATCTGCCATTGTTCCTACAGCAAGGCTTCGTTCTTGTTTCTTGCGCCATCTCTCGGCTTTCCGTCTTTGGAATCTTGCCTCATGGCGCTCTTTGCTTGTCATAAATAGTTATTCGCCTTTCGTACAGTTGTAATATAGAGTGCGCCTAAACTGCTTTGCCTTGACACATGAAATAGGATTAAGCACAATATCCTCCCACCATGCAAGAAGCGTCCGTGCAAAAGCATCAAAAGAGCGGTTTTGGGTTTTATCCACGGGAAACATTTCTCCTTTCGCAAAGGTCTCCTTCATCCTCAAAAGGACTACCGTATTTGACCATACCTAAAAGGGTTGCGAAATCGGGAGCGAGGCCATTGGAATTCCTGGCGTTGTTGTTGTTCGCGTTGCCGTTCGTGTTCACATTGCAGAAGTTGTTGCTGTTGTTGTAGTACGGAGAACGCTCCCACCAATTCGCAGTGGACAGCGGGGAATCCCCAAAGCCGACAGGTTTTACAGAAATGCACCCAATTTTTATGATTCGGTAAGCAAAGCCAAATTTTCGTTGGTAGATATAATATCAGCGGTCTTTGTCGCTCTTTAATGTATTTGTCAAAAGACCGTTTTCGGAATCAATCAGTTCGCCAAGCGATTGCGCCATATTTTCAAGGATCTCTTTTGCTCTCGCTGGTTTAACTGGATTCCCGTTTGATGTTGTGAAACATCCCTCTGGATTCAGCATCATAATGTCATAGCAATGAGACAGCTCAACATCCAAAGCCATCAACGCAGCCCTTGACTCTAAAAGGTGCTGTTTACGCAATTCCTTTCTGGTATGATCCGATGGGAAGATACTGTTTGCCTTTTCCGCATTCACGAGGACTTCTGACGCGAGATGTGACACATCATTTGCCATCAGTCTTGAAAATCTCGCAGAAAGTCGAGATAAGAAGTTGATCGTTTCCACATAGATCTTGTTCGCGGTATTTACAAACTCTGCTTTGCTTTCAGATCTATGTGCTTTTAATACCGACATAAATAGAACTCCTTTTTATATTTTGAAAAACAAAAAGAAACCCGCCCTCTTTCGAGGGCAGGATTCTCTTGATACGGGATTAGACGCGGAAAGCGGGAGCGAGGCCATAGGAAGTCCTGGCGCTGTTGTAGCCCGCGTCGCCGTCCGAGTACACAAGGCAGAAGTAGTTGCTGTAGTTGTAGTACGGAGAACGCCCCCACCAATGCGCAGTGGAAGAAGTAGAGTTATGGCGATACTTGATCTTAGAATTACCAGCCTTATAGTAATCGTACTGTTTCTGATAATTCTTTTCTGCACTATTTGCATAAGAGCGAGAGCCAAAGATCTCAAACTCCGCCAACAAAGGCAGATAATCTACAGACTTTGTAACATACGAAGCAGTATCAGAACCGCCAGCAGTATTGTCCGTATAAATCGTCATCGGTTTCATAACCGCACGAAGCGCGGATGGCAATGCAGCCATTAGCGTATTTGCAACAGGGCTTGTAGCACAAGTAGATGTTGCATCATTACCCTTACGACCAGAAGAAACCGCGCTACCATATCCGCTTGGAGCAACATTTGTACTGCCAAGAACATCATAACGTAGGTCGCATCCAGCCCATCCACCATAGTTATAGTTACCCCAATGGTTCATGTTGAAATACTTTGAACCATTCGTCGAATAACTATTGTAGTTGCCATCGGTAAGACACAAATCACTTCCGCCAGAAGCCGCAGACTTGAATCCACCAAAGTCAATGGTGTTCGATGCGCCATTGTGAGCAAATCCAAGAATATATACATAGTAAGTAGCATTCACTGCCAATGTACCGACTGTACCATTGACTAAAACGCCCTTACGATCACCGACGTCGAAATAGTCATCACCTTTACCAGCAGCGGAAATCTGAGCAATTTGTTCCCATGTGTATGTGTCAAGCGCATTACCCATTGGGGGCATAAACGACGCGATAACATCAACTGTCTTGTTAGAAGGGGCTGTATAGTTCGTACCAGCACCGCAAGAAACAGTGATTGTAGTGTTACCTGTGGTCTGATTGACATGAGAAACCGTAGCGGTATTTCCGCTTAGACTAACGGTCGCAATAGATGTATTGTTAGATTTAACCGACAATGTTCCATCGTGATTACCGCCAATCGTGAATGTGGTAGTCAGATTATCTTTATCCACTGTAACGCTTGTCTTGCTTACAGTCAGCGTACCAGTTGCCTTACCGATCTTCCACGAAACAGTCTTTGATGTAGTCGTACCGTCAGACCAGCAATAATCCGACTTTGGCGTAAATGTGGCATTGTATGTGCCGGCATTTGTTCCGGATGTCGTTCCGCCAATCGTCATCTTGGATGTGTCATAGTTACTCCAAGACGGAGACTGAGAGTTTTTATTATATGTCAGCGTACCACTCTGGCTTGGAACAGTCGAAATCGTCAAACGATTTGGAACTCCGGTTATTCTATTACTTGTGTTTACATTAACTGCACCATCCGTAGAGATGGGGAAGAATGAAATGTAATAGGTTGTTCCGTTAGTTAGGCCGGTAACAGTAAGTGCAGAATTCGCATACTGATTGCGAGTGGTCACATTTAAGCTATAAGCCGCAGCGCTATCATCTGGAGAAGTTGCATAGCTTCCAGCCTTAACGACAATCTTTGTGCTTGCCCATGTCGCAAGTGTCACGCCGTCCGAAACTACGGTCGCGGCTGGATCAGTCCACTTGATTGCAAGCTTTCCATTACCAGCAGCAACAGCGCTTGCGCCAGAAATATTAACAACATTTACAGCAGCAGGAGTAACATTGAATTCGTCATCCGTACTGTCCGTATATGTACCAGTGGTAGTGTATGGGAACAGCTTATAGTAATACTTCACGCCGTTAGTCAATCCACTATCACAGAAATAGGCAGATTTATATTGATCTCGCGTCTTGCTGTCGAGAACGATTGTGCCATCTCTACGACTTGTCGGAGCAGAACCAGCCTTACGAACAAGGAGTGTTCCTCCCCATGCGGCAAGAGTAGAGCCAGCAACGACCATATCATCAGGATCAGTCCATTTTACATAGACCTTCCCAGCCGCCGCGAGCGTTGTAATTCCCGTAACAGCGGCAAGGGCAAGTCCGCCGCCAGATCCGCCGCCAGTTGGGAAATTAGAAATAATAGGCATATTGATTCCTCCATTAACCTAAGAGAATAATTACAACGGGAATGTCTTGTTCTGGCAGTTCACCATCAGCTACGATTTGTAGCTTTCCGTTTTCCTGACCGGTGATGGAGAGCAACGCTTCTCGCGCAATTTCCCGTTGCTCGGCAGTCGCACTATGCGCCACCGAAATAGTTCCGTTTTGCGCAGCACCAAGCCCCTCAATAGAGAGTTCTTGTGTGAAAGGAGCATCTACGCCTACCCATGCGGAAACCAGCAATGTTGCCGTAGCTGAAGTGCTTTTGTCTGCTTTCTCGCCAAGAGCGGTGTCAATTTTCACCATATTGGATTGCCCAGAACCATTCATTTTCTGTCTCCATGTTTGGAACTTAGCAGACGCATCATCTTCCAAATAAAGCCCGTAGTTAGTTGTTTCGCTCATCCGTCAACACCGCCTTTCTTAACTCAGCAAAATAATGACGGTTGGAATATCGCAGGTGGGTACAGTGCCATCCGCAGCGATTGTGATAGTTCCATCGGCCTGAGCGCAGACATAAAGCTCTCCATTCTTTACTGCCTCCATCGCTTGTGCTGAAATGTCTTGTGTAATGCTGATAATTCCATTCTGATTTGCACCTAATCCATTGATCGAAATACTCTGTTTGCCGTTCGCCCATCCATCTGCGGCCAGAGTTGCATAAACAGCGTCGCTTGCGCCGCTTCCAGATGTGAGGTCAACCCACGCATCATTCAAATAGCGCCAGAAGTGAGCCGTATCTTTTACAAAGTAAAATTTGTCCAATGGAGCAAGAATTGCTGTTCTTTCCGCGTCCGTCTCCAAATCAATAATGTCAGTAAGATGCTTACGAACATTATCTTTGGTGTCATAGTAGACATCGGAAGTATCAGTGCAGATCAGATACCGTCCAGGTGTAATCGGAATCAAGGCAGTATTTTCAGCCTTGCTTTTTACCGTTTCAAAAACCCGAAAATTGTATCCCACTTGCACACCTCCTTAAATTGATAAAGAAAGCGGACGGGCTTTTGCCCGTCCGCCGTTTTCGGATATATCATTGATTGAAGCGAATGAAAAATCCTCGATTAAAAAGTACCGACAGTGACAGCTTCCTCAACAGCCTTGACACGAGTATCCATGTCGCTGTTCAAGCCGTCTGCATAGCCCTTAGCATCAGCAAGAGCCTTCTTAACAGAACCCTCGGTCTTCTCGTCGCCCTGCAAAGTAGTAAGCTTACCCTCAGCAGCAGTCATACGACCGTCCATAGCGGTGTTCAGTTCATCCGCATAGTCCTTTGCGTTCTGCTCTGCGGCATCCCACTTTGCTTTGTCGCCAACTGCAATCTTGTCAAGCTCTGCCTTGTTAGCGTGTTCGTGCGCCTTACCAGCAGCGGTATCCCACTTCTCCTTATCGCCGGTCTCAATCTTATCCAGCTCGTCCTTATTGGCATGAGTGTGAATCTTATTGATCTCGGTCTGCAGCTCAGCAGTCAGCTTAGCCTTGGTAATAGTACCATCAGTGATAGTAGCAGTTACCTTATGAGTGGTCTCATCAATGTCGATAACGACCATATCGCCAGCTGCAGAACCAGAGGTGACATACTCAATCAGAGAATCAACAGGGATGTAGATCTCGCTGTTCTCAGCATTGGCAAGCACCAGCTTCAGATAAGTACCATTAGCCTGACCTTCCGGATTGGTGACAACAGTACCGCTCTGAACAACCATATCCTTAGGAATATTGATTGCAGCGCCGACATTTGCACCATTCTTAGTCAGATGATAGGTTGCAGCAAAACCTTCAGCAGCAGACTCATCCTTAACGACAGTATAGGTGTCTGCATTTGGGATAATGACCTTCAGACCTTCTTGACCTTCGGTCTCGTCAAGCTCCAAAGCATTGCCAGCAGCGGGAGAAAGCTTCACCTTAACAGTAGGCTTAGTGGCAGTACCGCCGATGTCAACACTGTTGTCGCCAGCACCAACAGAATCAACCTTACCGTTGATCTTGTTCTTTAGAGTCTCTTCAAGCTCGTTCTCAGACACATTGTCCTTGTGCGCCAGCTCACCAAGTTCGCTACCAGTAATACCAGCAACATAATCCTTGACTGCCTTTGCAGTAGGCACTTCGCTGTCACTTGCAGAAGCACCGATAGTTGTAGCAACGGTCTTTGTTACAATAGCGGTGAAAACAGACTTCCATGTAGTACCATTCCACACATCACCAGCGCCAGAAACAGTGTCAATGTACAACACACCCTGGGCAGGAGCGGTAGGCTTAGTACCATCGTAGAAGCGCACAGCCTCAGTGTAAAGATTTGCGCCGAAGAACAGCTCACGGGTATCCGTGCAGAGATAGAAGCTGTTTGCATTACGCTCCGCAGGCAAGTTAGCTTTCAAGCCCTTATAAATTAGATTTGCCATAGTTTCTTCATCCTTTCTTGCCGTTGATACGGCTTATAAAATAGTGATAAATATAGATTAAGCGAGGGCAATAGCCCTCGCTTAATCAAGCAAATAGGTTAAAACTCTCCGACAAGATCCTCGGCAGAAATACCATCGACTTTCGTAAGAGTCTTATCCGGTTGGATACGATATCCAGCAGACACACCGTTCTCAACGACAAATAGTTGCATACCATAATGATATACACCATCAGAGCTGCCGACAGGAACAGCAGTTGCAGCAGCGGCCTGCGCCGTTTCAAGGCTTTCAAAATATGTACGTCCGTCCAAAGGGAAAGCAGTCTGAGGAACGAATGCAACCGCAAAATTTAGCTTACCAAAATCAGCCATTACAATTCACTCCTTCCTCAAATTGTGACCTTATAAGTGTTTGCGGTGTCGTTGGCATTAGCCATATCCATCACATACACCTTATAATCAATACCGTCATATCCGTTAGCACCCTCAACAGAAACAACGGACTGTGTAAACGCAGTTTTAACCTCTGCGTTCATTCCGTTGACGTCCTGAACAGAGTTGACATCACGCAGCGAAGCGGGATATGCAAACACGACACGGATAGCTCCAACGGGAATAGAGATGGTAAAACTGTTTCCAGCAGCAAGTGCCTTATTACTCTTTCCGGACAAAGCGCGGACAAGCGCAGAGTTTACCACACCATCTTTAGCAGTCAAAGAACCGTAGAAACTGTTACGATAGCCAGAAATCTTGCTCTTCGTAGCCGTCTTCTTACCTGCCTTGATCTGCCCAGCAGCATAATCCTTTTCCAATGCAGTTTTCGGCATAGCACCGTCTGCATAAGTCGCCTCGGCAGTGATAGAATATGCTGTGTCATCGCCAACGGTAATCTCATCGAATGTTCCACTTGCAGTTGTTTTCTCACCGCCATCTGTATTTGTCACTTTCCACGCGGAAGCAACGATGCCAGTTGCCGGCCCGAATTCATAAGAACCAGCATTTAGCACAGCAGAGTAATCTGGAGATACCTTTGTACCAACTTCATATGCATTGATCTTAGCCGCAGTTAATGTAACACTCGGCTGAGTTACAGTCGGGTTTTGATCTTCTGCGAAAGCGTCATTCAAAAGCTCTGTCAAAGTCTTATCTTTTGCTGGAACTGTGACCTTGCCTCCGACCGGTGTATACTTACCAAACTGATATGTAAACACCAGATCTTCTGTGAACACAATATCGTCTGTTGACGATCCACCGAATAACTGTACCCATGCACTACCAGTCCAAATCTCACCAACCTTGGTGTCCGTATTAACATACAGAACGCCAGTGGCAGGAGTTGCCGGTTTTTCACCAGTGTATGTACGAACTGCCTCGGTAAAGAGATCTGCACCAAAGTAAATCTCTCTTGTGTCCGTACAAAGATAAAACGCATTTTCACGGACTTCTGGCAAATTTGCTTTCAAGCCCGTATACACAAAATGAGCCATTATCTTGTTCTCCTTCCTTGTTATTTAGCTTACAGAATATTTACAAAAAGATAGCGCTACTCTTTCTGCACAAATTAAAAACTGCCAATCATATCTGCAATGACCGCAGAAGATGTGGCAACACTGTCTTCAACAATATCATCCTTACCACCGTCAGATGGAACGCCGTATGTCTTAATCAGTCCGGCGCTGATCCATGTGAGTTTGACATTATCTCCGTCATTTTTAACATAGAAAAGATCATCTTTTAATGTCTCGCGCTCATCATCATCTGGGGTAATCTTCCATGTTCCGTCGATATTGTAAACGCCAGTAGATAAGCTTGAAATAACAATACCAGAGCCGCTAATATTCGTTACTGGCTTATTGGACAACTGATCGTAGTTAGAAACTCCGCCCGTTCCGCCGCCAGAACCTCCACTCCAAAAAGGAATATCACTCATAGCAACCTCCTGTTTGTTAATACATGTAATAGATGTTGACAGCTACAGCCTGTTTGAAAACAAGACTTGTAATGTCAATTTGCCCATACCCTAATTCAAAAACACCAGACACAATCGGGATATCACATCCATTGATAGATACCTCTGTGCCTGGATCGCATTGAATGCCAATTTTCTTAATAATCATTCGTTCAGCGAATGCTAAAACACTATTCTGATGTAATTCAATTTCGTTTTTTCTGAATACATCGACCATGTTTGCATTCGCTGTTGTAGTTCCATTAAAACTACCAAGCGTACCCTTAGACATATATAAACACCTTCCTAATCGTTTTAAGCCAGCTCAACATAATCAAGCTCGTCAAGTGATACAGAATCTATGCTGCTAAGAGTAGACGAATCGAGGTCAGACAGCAAACGATATCGCTTTAGGCCGGCAGTAACATTTGGTGTCAAATGAAGCTCTGCAAATTCCGCCTTAATAAACGCTTCGAGAGATTCGTTGACTGCAGCAATTAGTGACATAAATCCATCCGCAGAAAGATACTTTGTCGATTTCACACCGTTGTTTACAGCAGTCAAATAAAATGTCTGATTTGCATTGCCAAGCGTGTACCACATTTCAAAATCCATCGAACAAAGCAGATTCATAACAGCTTCTCCTTGCACAGCAAGCAGGTAGTACAAATCAAAGCGGTCTGTGTTTAATTGCATCTCTGCGCCAACACCAGCAAATGTTTCTTTCTTTGTATCGGCACTGGACAAAAGCTCGATATCATTCTGCATCTTATCAAAAGCAGTTTTTAATGTATTAGCGGTTGATGTGTGAAAGATTAAATCACTACGCCCGCTTCCAATTGACTTCGCAAGATCGTATTGCAATGCAGATGTTGTAAGTCTCGTTAGATTTTGAAAAACCTCGTATGTTTCTTCGCCAATCTCAAATGGACTCGTTGCAAAAACAAGGTCGGATTGACCAGAGATCGGCTTACCAGCAGCCAATTCAACATCCAAGTCAATCTCAACCTTGCTCTGAAATGTATTAAATACACGCTCTAACAATTCGTCAATCTCAGTTCTAAGATTAGCGTCACTCTCTCCGATGATAAATCTTTGTAGGCACAAATAATTAACCATCGCATCCAGATACATTTTGTTATACATGATTTGGCCGTCTCGATACGGAAGATTTTTGATAATAACATCAAACTCCGTCAGCCGCTTGCGAAGATAGATATTATATTCTTGTGCCATAACTCACCGCCAAATTGTTTAGCTAATTTTATGTAGGATTGCTCAATGTCAAAGTCAGGCTACCAGCCTTAATGGTAACGATAGTCGCAGTTTCAACATTACGAGCAGAAGATAGCTCGTCAAACATAAGCAAATTTCCGCCAGTCAAAGCATCGTAAATAACGAAATGCGTCATTGTACCCCAGTTTGCAGTAGACTCATCAAACGAAACCGCAGCAGTATTCTTAATTACACCAGCAGTCGGCTCACTCAACACAGTCAGCTTGACACGCTTATAACCAGCACTTGAAGCCGGCTCAGATACGCCAGATCCGTCTACGCCAGGTTCAGTCGCACTTAGACCAATGTAATACTCGCCTGGAAGAGCTGGATTCTCTTTCGTGTGAAATAGATTACCCATCACCTGATTCAAGAAATATGTAGTAGTCATCGCAAATCCTCCTTATTTGATGATTGCCTTATCAATATTGTTTGTAATACCTAAAATACCTTGGCTTGGAATCTCAGTTTCTCCAGACATATCCTGAATGGTGATCTGATAGATATACTTACCATATAGGTTCACTGTCTCTTGTGGGAGAAGCGTAACCGTCAGGATATTTTCAATGCCCTCATCATTTGCAATAATAGACATAGGCTTTGATAGCACCGGAGTACCTGTACGATTTACTGAATACACCACTGAAAATGTAGCCGTAGCGCCAGAGGCGCTAAACGGTTTCCGTGTATCAGTGAATAGGCAAAATCGTAAATCGTGTGTTTCCCCGCCAACAAAAAGGATCTCAGGTAGGTCATAAACTTTTGATTGCATATTAACCTCCAACATTTACGGGAAACTCACATTGGACTTCCAACATACAATTCCCAACCACTTCAAGCAAATTGTCACCACAAACAAGCTTGAAAAATTCAAAATTGAAATATGGATATAGGTTCAAATCCATATTGTTCGTAATTACACCGTTTTCATTATCCACTTCAATCTCTAAGAAGTAGTCCTGTGGAAGATCGCTCAATGCAAAAGCCCTATCGTTATCAGAATGATTGATGATCTTGATAGTATTGCTTCCATTCAGCGTAATTTTTAGCTTTGGCTGATACCCACCACGGTAGCTTCCAAGATTGCGCAAAATAATATTAGTGTTGCCGCTGCAGTTATAGCTATATGTCACTGGATACTGATATGCAAATGGAGAATCACATCGCACAGTACATGAAAAGGCAATCGGTAAATTTCCGATTTCCACCATCTGCAAATCCTCAATCAAGCACCGATATCGAACTTGCTCCATATCGACCTGCTCAATCTCCAACCACTTATAACCATCGACAGGAGACAACCATGCACTGATTGCCTCCCGATCCCAGGCATCAAAAAAGCCGTTTGTTTTCACAAACGACTTATCAGCTCCAAATACCATTTTGAATGTCAATGGTTCATTTTGCGTGATACCATAAAACAGCGGCTTATATCGACCAGAAATACGGTCTTCTGAAATTTCTGCCGGCGAAGGAAAACTACCATTGCCAGAAGAAACACCATTGACTTCGTAGAGCCTTAACCCGTATTCTGTGCAAGGGATACCATCAAAAATAAAATAGTCACACCAAAAAGCCATAACTGCACCTCCGCTTATTTATCTTTGGGCTGTTCCTCTTTCATCTTTGTAATCTCGCAGCCAAGCAACATATCTCTCGTCTCTTCAAGAATAGCGATACTTCCACTCAAATTTGCGAGATTCGGCTTTCCGCGAACAGACACATTGTCAAGCGCATTCAGTACAGCAACCAAACGATTGATAACTTCATCCTTCATATATTAACCCTCTTTCAAAGATTGCAATTCATTTTCAAGCTTTGTAATACGATGATATAGTTTCTGAATCATGTGTGTATTCAGAGAAATAAACTCGCCGTAACGTAGCTTGTAGTAATTATCCGTAATTCCGTCTGCCTCATTGACCTCTTCAATAGGGGCAATAACCAGACCAGCAAAGTCCATGTTAGAAAGTCCAGCACTGTGAAGAGCATCTTCAACATCCTGTGCAATAAAGCCAGAGTGAAGTCTTCCACCATGACCATTGTTATACTTAAATGTCGCCGGCTTCAACCCCATGAAAAACTCATCGTAACGATCAAAGTCGTAATTGATATTATTCTTCAATCGTCTATCAGAACGCAGCGTAATTTCTTCACTTGCGTAAATACCATTGCCAGTAATAAAAAAGTCCATTGCACCGATTTCATCCAGGCCAGTCATTCGACATCCGGAGCTGGTAACGATAAAATACGGAGCATAGCCCTTACCATTGCTACCGTACATCATAGAACCATATGTTCGTCCGCCGCCGCCATCTGAACCACGCCCTTTTGCAAATCCGCCATAACCACATGTAAGCTCGATAAGATCAGCGTCAATATTACCGGCAAGAATATATGATGCGTTAATAGCAAGGTAGTATTGACCACCATATCTGTACGAATAAATACCATCGTCATAATAATCGCTTGAATTCTCGTACAGAGCCTTAGCAATGTTGCCACGAGTAACATTTGCGTCGCTACCATCCTCGCCATCATATCCATCACGACCATCCTTACCCTGAATCTGCATCGCAGAAGTCCATGTATTACCGCCGTCATAAGAATACGAAGCGTAGTAGTCATATGCAACACTTAGGCTTTTGTGCCAACCGCTTGAAGACGAGCTTGGATATGAAGAATACGGAGATGTAGGCGTTGCATAGCTTGATCGACCATACAAAACACGAACAGGGCTACTGCCAGTTCCCCAAGTAATATTTCCTTGAAGATTGATGCTGCCTGTCATCGTGATATTACCAGTCGTACCGTCAATCTGAATATTGCCAAGATCAAGGTAGTTGCTATCAAACTTGCTCTTATCAGATGTCAGCATTGACTTTCCAGACTTATCCAGAAAATCAGAAGCCTGTACAACGCCTTTGAAATTACCGCTTGCAGCAGAAAGTTCACCGCTGAATTTACCGTCGCAGCCCTCCAGCGTACCTTTGATATGAACATTCCCGTTCGTATCAACCCAGAAAGAAGCATTCTTTTCGTTGATGGTATACTCATCACCGTCATAAAGCGGATATTTGCCAATTGCGATTCCAGAATACGGATTTAGGGTAATCTGTACCTGATTAGCATTGTAGATGTCAAAAATGGCGTTATGAAGGGAAGCACCGTTCCCATCAACACGAAACACAGAAGTCTTTCCGTCTTTCTTTTCACTTTCAATAATCATGCTATTGCTGGCAATTAACTTACCAATTAGGCTATCAGCAATCACACCGCTAATAAGCGTACCATCTTCAGATACCATTTGACCGATAGCAAGATTTGCCGTCTGCCAATTATCTGTGGTAAACATGATTGAACCGTTGTTCATCCAAATCTGGTACGGTTCATATTCTGTAGGAGATCCGTCAATTCGTTTCCGTAACCGCAGTCCAGACTCGCTCCACGAAATATCTTGACCGCTTGATGACATGATATTATTCTTTGCAATATCCAGCGCAGACTTCATGAATTTGCTTAGTGATGTCTCTGCACCACTGTTCACAAATTGATTGTATGTCCATTTGCCACCGTCAAGTGTTTTACCAGCAGTAGCTCCAGATTGTACAAGCTCTTCATAATTAAAACTATCATCAAACGCATTGCATTTACTTGAAAGCTCAATTTCAAAGTTTGACAAATCCTCAAATGGAATTTTCACATTTAATAGATATGGCTGCAAAATGCGACCATCCCTTTGCTTCCAATAGATTTTGCCACCAAGCTCAAGCTTGTTTTTGAAATATGAAAACTCCGACAACGCGAGAAAATTAGCTATATCAAGTGAAAATGAGTAGCACGGATACGCATTCTTTTTAAGTAGTTCCTTGCCATATTCAAACAAATCCCATTCTACGGTTCGCTGCTCATACTCAGTTGTACTTCTTGTAAAATACAGATTTGCGGCGTTGATTTTGAACTGCAATGTACTTCCAGAGCTAATTGCACCATTGACCTCAGATTCAGCTTTCACATTAGATGAAACACTAATAGCTGTACCTGAAATAGATACACAAGCATTAGGGAACTCTGTTCCATTCAATGTGCCATCATTGACACGCGCTGTAAACAGAATGTTCTTATCGCTATCAAAATCCAAAGACGCACGAATTAAATTCGCTTGAAGAACAAACCCGTTAGTTGAACATTCCAAGACTCCGCCAGACGCAGAATAAATGTCCTTACCAAAATCGTTCTTGACCTTGATAACTTCTGATCTGCTGATATTAAAAATAGCACCAGAAACTTTTACACTCTCACCAGAAGTATCATAAGTGGCTACCTTTGGAATCACAAACGAATCTTCTGAAATAGAGTCTTCTTTCAGATACCGATTGATAATTTTGTACTCATCTTCTGTAAAAAATGCAGATAGGGCAGTTTTGTTATTGATTGCGACCATCTGCTCATTCAAACTTAAAACTTCCGCAGAAATAGCATCAATTTCTGACTGCTTCTGTGTAATCTCAGATTTCTTAGCGCTCATTTTTGCATTGACACTATTTAGATCGCTTTGTGACTTCAATCCCTGTGCAATAGCCTGAATAGTAACCGCCTGAATATTCTCAAGGCTTGTCAATTCTCCTTGCAAAGTAGTCATAGCGGCTTGCTCTGTGACAAGCTGTGCAGTTTTCAGGGCTTCTTCGATTGTCAGATTGTAATACTGCTGTTGGTAAGACTCAAATGTTTCTTCCCACAGATTATATTTGTTAATTACGCTCAGACTAAAATTATCGAGTGTCATGAAGTACCGCAAATTGATAATGCTACTTGTTCCCATCGGGTTGACACTTCGGATATCAACACCATCCGCCCCATATACACCAAGATTTGTTACAATACTTTCTGTGTCCTCAGAAACCTTGACATCTTTCACAAGATTCTCAACAGAAAAATACACTGGTGAGATAGGAGCATCGTTCATGACATCACGCACATGAATAAGTCGCTTATAAGTATCAAAATAAAAAATACAACCGTATGACTCTTGCAAATCAGACTTCATAAAGTTATAGATATTCTGATCACTGCTATCATCAAATGTACGATACTTGTCAACTAAAGACGAATCTACAGAACCAACTTTCCAAGACGGCATTAGTTCTGTAATCAATCCAAGAATTGTTCCCTTTGGCGCAATAGGATTCCACAGATTATATGTACCCTCAGTCAACGGCAGCTTCTTGAAAGTAAACTCATACTCCAATGAATAGGCCGTGCAGCTCTTAATTAGTTCAACGCCATCGTCGCTTACGCTTGGATCAACCAAGATAAATCGACCATAGTTTTTCAGATCAATAATCCGCATACCAGTAACTTTGTCGTAATTTGGTGTTTTAGCGCCATCTACGATTCCTGGTAAATCAAATGTGAGCGTTGATACCTCGTTATAGCAAAGCTCTGCCACCACATTGAAAGCAAGCCTCAACACACCGATAGGCGTATCGTCAAGATTTTGGAGAATCAACATCGGCTGCTCGTTCACATTGATCTTTGCAAAATCAACGACCATATCAATACCTCCCACAATTAAAAGAGACCGCCCATATTAGGCGGTCTCTTAAATTCTCAACGCAGCATTGAATTTCCAAAGCTATTTTTCAAGCCCTTTCTTTTCGCAGCCGACATAAGTTTTCCGATAGTGTACTCGGAATAATACTCAGCAAAGCCCTTCATATTTTCTTCCGTCACATTCTGCATCTGGAAGTAGTTCTGAATAGTAACACGATCATCCGTAGACGAATTATCTGTATTGCTATTGTCGTTTGTGATCGACTTAACGACCTCAGAAACAGCGGGTGATGTAGAAGTAAGATTGCCAATCAATGAGTCCAAAACACCAGTAATGCCATATTTCAACGAATTGAAAATACGCATATACTGATCTTTCGTCATAACAAGCTCTCCATCCTTCAAAACAGAAAGGACTTCATCAGCACCGGTAGCTCGACCGCCAACATAACCCTCATCTAAACCAGTATGGAATAGACGCGGGCCATTTGCGGAATCAAGATACCAAACGCCATTCACTTTAACAACCTTGCGCCCCAATAGAGCGGAAAGCTGCTCGGCAAGATCCTCGTTCTCCTTAACCAAACGGTTCTTTTCTTCCTGCGTCTTTGCAGTATGCCAACCCTTACTATTTGTCTGCATCTTACTCAGAATCCTGTCGATTTGCGTTTGCTTATCGTCAGCATTCTTTCCAGCGTAGGAAATTTCAGAGTTAATACCGTTCAGCGCAGACACGACATCGCCGTATTCTTGCGCTGCTGCCTTAGCAGTTCTCCAAGCGGAGGTAATAGAATCTTCGCCATCGATCATATCTCCATATTGTTTGTTCCACTCAATCAGGTCTGTATATAGCTGTTCCCAATTGCTGTTGATACGAGAAATAGCCGCATTATACACCTTTTCTTCCGTATCAACTGTGGACTTCACATAGGAAATTTCATCATTTTTCGTATTCTCAAAAGTATCAGCTTCTTTATCCAAAGCATCAACTTGTGAATTATACGCATAATCTGCTTGATAGTCAGCCAACTCCTGCTGAAGCTGAGCCAGCTCTTGCGCTAACTTTTGCTTCTCAGCATTTGCAGATGCACTCGTATCACGATCCAACTGCGCAAGCTTTGCTTGCTTTTCAGCAATCTCAGCTACTTTTTCTGCAACAGTTCTTTGATAGTCTTCTTCATCCTTAGTCGCAGAAAGAGACTCTTTCTTCAAATCAATGATTTTACGGAAAGCGTCAATCTGTGCTTCCAGAGCATCTACCTGATCCTCAGCCTCTTGACGGACAAGCTCCATCGTCATCTCAATGATTTTCGTTAGAGCATCTTTCTGTTCGTTGTAGATTTCAACGCCAGTTTCACGCATGAGACTGTTATACTCTTTCAGAGTTAAAACACCCTCTTCAAATAGGCGATTGATCTCTTTCAGCTTTTGTTTCAAGTAATCAACCTTGGTGAAGTTAAAATCTCCCCACAAATCAAAATCATCGGCATAGTCAATGAAGTCATCAAATGTATCAAGAACATTATCTGCGATTTTAGAGTTAATGTCTTGAATATCATTATAAGCACCCCACCATGCGTTAATACAATCTTGAATTGCTTCGTCGTTTTCGTCCAGTCCGAGATCACGCAGACGTCGTTCTTCCTTATGAGCTTCTTCTTGAATCTTCTTTTGTTCTTCAAGCTGCTTATAAAGATTATCCAACATCGCATCCTTGGTCTGATTGTTGTCCAGCATATCATACTGGTTCTCCAACAGACTAAGCATATTGTTATGATTATCTACCGCAGTCTGGTAAATATCATGCAACATATCCTCAATCGTATCCTGATAATCCCACCACTTTTTCTGTAGGTCTTGGATATAATCAGAGGTGTCATCTAAACCAAGCGCACGATACTTTTCAGCTTGTGCGTGGACTGTTTCTTGCATCTTCCGATAGATGGCAATAATTTGTTCTGGAGTCCCGTCATTCTTCTCCAGAAGGAAAATTGAATGCTCAAAATTACCAATAATATCGGATAGCTGCTCTTCCAAATCGTCCAGCTTATCTTTAAGCTGGTCTTCTAATGTCTTATCGTCAATTGTTGCTTCAACCGTAGCGTTGAATTTGATCGGCGTTCCAGTTGAACCAGTCTTATCCGTTTCGACATGCAATCCACCTGTCTGGACTCTGCCTTTCGCATAAGCTGGGATAACACCCTTGAGCTGCTTGCCAGATCCGTGTACGATACGCTTTGTTTCATCGGCAGTATAAACACGGTCGCCTTGCTTGAGATTAACAACCTCAGCGCCATTTACACCTGCAAGATAAGCCTTATCGCCAGACTGGATAAGCTCAGCGCCCTCTTCGCCAACCAGCGCATCGCCAGCCGGTGCAGCACCAGTACCAGAAGCATATCCGAAAATACCTCCAAGAATGCCGCTCTTACGCTTTGTGTCAATCGTAACCGTAGCGGTTTGACCGTCCAAATGCTGAACAGCAGTCTGAACGCGCTTTACTGCGGTCTCTGCGTCGCTTGCAGCAGTTTCAATGTTATTAAACTGATTAACAACATTATCAGTTGTCTCATCGTCTACATCATCGACAGCCTGCGCAACACCATCAACATTAGAAGTTACTGTCGCAAAGTCCAAACCGTTCAGATACTCCAGCGCATCTGTCGTATCTTTAATTTCGCCCTGCGAATTTGTGAGGGAAATACCGTCTGCTTCACCAAGCTTTGTAATTAGGTCTTCTGCCTGTTCCTTAGTGAAATTTAATTCGGAAAGAAGTGGGGCAAGAGCTTCTGCATCAACATTGACCGTGATACCATCGCTGGCTGCTAAACCGAGATTAGTAAGACTGTTCGTTAAACCGTCAATGCTGCCCTCTGCATCCAACAATACAACGCCATCGAGGTCTTGTAGACCTGTCAGAATATCATAGATTTCCTTGTCAGTCTTACCAAGAGTGATAAGCTGATCGGTAAGCGCCGAAACATTGATTGCTTTCTTTCCAGCATTCTCCGCAGATAGACCAATTTCGTCGATAACATCTGCGACCTCGTTCATATCGTAGAAATCAATATCTCCCCACATGGAGAGAGCTTCCAGACATGCAAGAACCGCATCTGTCGTAATACCCATCTTTTCGGCAATCGCGTCCAGATTATCCGGATCAATGTCGAAAACATAAGCACCATCAGAATCTTTACTGATATCCAGTAATTTTTCGCCCTGATCGTTGACTAACTGACCAGCCTGAGACATCTGATATAGCCGTTCAACAAAGCCAGCACCAGCACTGTCAGCGTCCTCAAACACAATCTTGTTTTTCTCCATTGCGGAGTAGATTTCATCAAGACCATCGCTCCATCCCCATGTAGATAGCTGATCGCTACCAAATAGGAATTCAGCAGCAGCCCAGAAAGCATTTGAGTTAGTTGTGCCTGCTTCAAACTGCTTATTCAGTTCCTCAAAGGCTTCTGCATAAGACTTAAAGTCGGTATCCTTTTCCTCAACAGACATGGCAGCATCGTACCGCGCTTTCGCATCGGTTACGCTATCAAACTTATCTACCATGCCATCAAGAGCATCGTTGAGCTTCAACGCCTGCTCTGTAATAAGAGCAACACCATCGCCACCCTCAGCCATAACCTGTAAGATATGTGCGAGGAATTGCGCATTCATACCGTCTTCGGCAAGAACACCAGCAAGAACACCGCTTTCCTCAGCCAATTCCTTTACATTTTCGGCTGTGATACCATCAAGTGTTGTTGAAAGAGTCATCAACTCTTCCTTAGCGTCAGCAAAGTTTTCAGAATTCCAAAGGCTCTTAATCGTGGTCTTGAGCTGTTCAGAATGTCTTCTTGCTACTTCCTGTTCGCTATTATATTTTTCGATTGCTGCAGTGATATCATCCCAAGTCGTTGCGCCTTGGTTAATAACCGCATCATAAGCAACCTCAAATTCCTCATCGGATAAACCGCGTAACTTTTCTTTGACCGCATCAGCCTCAGTAAGCCATGCGTCTAACTCATGAAAATGCGCAGATGTACCAGGCTCATACTGTTCGTAGTTTTTGGGAACTAACGCCTCAGCAATAGCCTGCATTTTCTCGTTGACTTGCTTAGCCTGACTTTCGCGCTGATTTAGCTCTTCAAGCAAACCAGCATAGTAATCATTCGTACCAAGCGTTTTATCAACAAGTTCCTCAGCAGAATATGTACCATTCTCGTCGAAACTCAAATCGTTCTGAACCTGCTGGATCAAATCCTTGCGCATCTTTTCAAACTGGGCAAGGTTTTCTGGCTTTGCAAGCTTCTGAGCAGCAAGGAAAGCGTCTTCCGCAATCATCTGATTGTTTTTATCAATCTGATCAATTGCATCGGACAACGCAGCGTCGTATTCGTTATAAGCATCCGCAAGAACTTCAAATACCGGATTTTCACTTCCGAATTTGTCACGAACTGCGTTCATCGCATCTTGTAGATACTTATAATTCGCCGCTAAATCTTCAAATGTGACATCTTTTAAGCCGCCATCTGAACTATATACGCTTGGGAGGAAAATCGTTCCGCCACCCTTGCTACCGCTATCATCAATACCAGTAAACCCAAGCTCTTTGAGATACGCCATAGCGTCTCCCGCTTCTTTACCAATTGCAGAATAAAAACTATGACTATTGAAATATCCATCAAGCTCTTTTACAGCATCTTCTTTAGCAACATTAGCAGCACGAACACCTTTTGAAATATCGGTTTGTAACTGCGTTCTGGCTGCGTCGATAATGCTATCTCGCAAATCTGCATAGCTACCAGACAAATTATCAACAGCAACTCCCTGATCTTTCAGATAGGCAATTAGCTCGTCCTGAATAGCGATGAGATCTTCTTGTGAGCCAGTACCAGCTTCGACGGCATTACTCAGCTCAATATAAGAAGATGCGAGATCATACAGCTTCTTTGCATCTTCCGCAGCGGCAGTACCAGCTTCAACAGCAGCCTGACGAGCCTCCTTAGCCTTGTTAATTAGCTTTGAAATTCCAGAAACAATTGCCGAAATAGCAAGACCAATACCAAGACTAATCAGCATATTCAGAGCGGTCTTTAGCACCTGTACGCCGACTGCCGCAGCTTTGGAAGCAACGCCCATTGCTGTTGTAGATGCAGATGCGTTTGTCATTGATGAACGATATGCGTCAGTAGAAATCGTAGCATCATCTGTTACACGAACAGCCGTTTTCAACGAATTACTTCCACGACCAATCGTATCGTTCCATACGATTTGACGTTGTGTCAAATCACTTGTTGATGTACCAAGACCTTGAATCTTTGTTTTATATTCATCAAGTAGACGAATATCATTTTCCAATTCAAGCTTTCCACTATTCCATGCGAATGAAATGCCAGTACCAGTACCAAGCCAATTCTTCGATGTGGTTGTTTTTAATAATTGAAGCTTATCAAAGAATGGAGTAATACCAGCAAGAATCGTAGGAAATGCACCAAGCGTTTCAATAAGTTTTGTGAGCCAACCGAGCAAGCCAGTTCCAGCATCATATGCGCCCTTAATCAAATCACTATTCAAAATAGTCTTTGCGAGAGCTTGATACTGAGCTTGGAATTTTTGCTGCTTTGCCTCAATGCTGTCCATCCACTTTTCATGCTCAGCGAGAGCAGAACCTTCCGCATTAACAGAAGCGTTCATGGCACTAACAGCATCGTCCATATTTTCGATAGCCGCCGCCAGAGCATTACCCTGACGCTTACCAGCCAGCAATTCAAGCAATGCAGCCTGGTCGATATCGCTCATTTTCTCCCAGACCTTACTAATTCCAAGAATAATTTCGTATGTACTCTTGAAATTATCAGCATCAGCCATAATGTCAAAACCACCAGAGCCATCAACATTGGTCAAGCCTTTGATTTGCTTCTGAAGTTTTGCTGTGCTTTCTGCCATATATTCGGTTTCAAGACCAGCTTCTTCAAGCTCAGTCTTTGCGCCACGAATACGCATGGCAACGGTTTTCCACATTGTACCGACCGCATCAGGATCTTGTACAACATTATTCGCCGCAACAATTAGAGCGATTGACTCGTCAATTGTGTTGTTTGCCGCAGACATAGCGGAAGCGGAACGCTGCAAAGCATCACCGACACCGCCAGAGGAAATAGCAAACTCATTGCCAATTTTGTTGAATTTATCAACGATGGTCATTGCATCACTGGCTTCAATACCAAACGCTTTCATTGTGGAAATGATAGAGCTGGTAGCCTCGTTTACATCGCTGATTTCATCACCAACGACACTATAAATTGTAGCAACTTCTGCAAGATCAGAAGCATCAGCCATCGAATAACCAAGACGAGCAAAGTTAGCAGTTGCAGTTACATAGTCAGAATATGATGTGCCAATATCAACTGCCTTTTGCGCCGCGTCAGAAAGGAAACGGTCATACGACTCATTGGTTTCGTCCGTAACCTTTTTCAGTTTGGTCATTGCTGTGTCCAAATCGACAACAGCATCATAAAGGCCAGTGACACCTCGCATGATACCAGCGATAACACCGCCAAGTACCATCCAAGATCCCATCTTCGCAATATTGTTTTTCAGCTCTCCGAATAGGGATTGGCTATGCTTATCAGCGCTGATAAGCTCCTGCTCAAAAAGTCGAATTTTCGCATTTAGATTTGTCAGTTCTTTTGAAGAACTAACCATCTGCGACTCATCAAAAAGCTGCTGCCATTTCGACATTAGGTTGGGATCAGAAACAAATGCGCTATATGTCTGCTTTAGATTCTGAATCCTAAGCTGCGCTGTTTGGATATTAGAATTAAGCTTTTCTGCATCCAATAACTTCCCAGAAGCAGCATTATCAAGCTTCAACTGCTTAAACTGCTGTTCGAGTAATGCAAGCTTATGACGATATGCGTCAAGATCGTTCGGATTTAGAGCATTATCTAAAGCAACCTTAGCTTCTTCTACACTTGTCTTAAAATCACCGCCGAAAATGCCAGCGTTTTGCCACTTTTTGATTTGTGTTTCAAGACTTGCCTGCAACTCAGCTTTTTGATTTGCAAAAGTATTTGCTTTCAAATCCGTTGCAGCATACGCAGAAGTTTGTAGTTCCTTTGCATAGCGCTGAAGGTCAGCAACCATAGAGTCAATTTCTCTCTTATGTTCAGAAGAGAGTGTAGTGTTTGATTGCTTGATCTCTTCAATACGAGCCTTTACAGCATTCAGCTTTTCTTGATACTGATTAAACTGCTCCATATCACCAAGCAACGGCTTTGATGTATTTGTCAATGTCTTGCTTGTAATATCAGCAATTTTCGTATTGATTCTGTTTAGATAGTTAAGCGTCTGCTCCAAATTAGAGCCGGCGTTTTTATCTGTCAAAATAGAGTTACTTTGGACAAACCCTTTTATGGATTGAGCGCCATCTTTGATTTTTGCAAGATTAAAATTAAACTTCTCTACAACGCCATCAGCCTTAGTAACACTGGCTGTGAAGCTTTGGATGTTTCCCTTAGAATCCTTAAAGACATTCGTAATATCCGTCTTGCCAAGCTTACTAAATTCGGCCTGCGCCCGACTGACGATATCCTTAACCGATGTAAAGTAACGCTGCCCATCAGCCTTTAATTGCGTTGCATCAAAAACCTGCAATGGCTTATATGTGCCAGTATGGTTTGCACCACCGACTTGCTTGGCGATTGTTTGTAGCTGACTCTGCACCGTTTTAACGGAGTCTTCATCAAAACCAACCTTCAGCTTTACAGTGTGCGATTCACTCAGAGACTTAGCAATGCTTGCAAGCTTAGAATCAAGTGAAGACTGGCTGTTCTCGTCAATCACGGCTTTTAATAGAATTTGCAGATCATCCACGCACAATCACCTCACTTATAAGTTGTTTAGCTAATTTCTTATATAAAGAAAAGAAAGACACCCGATTATCGAACCGTGATGCCTTTCTTCATAAGTCCTCGTTTCAACGCCTGCGTACATTTACCAGAAGCTTGTAATCTCTCAACTGTGGTTTCTGTAAATGGGCGGGCTTTCGGTCTACTCCAATAGTCATAGCCAGGATCGCCAGATCCACCACGACCATGCTCAATCAAATACGGGAGATCCTTGTTCATCGTAGCTCTGTCTCCGTTTCGACCATTCAAATATGGGTTTGGATCAGTAATATTGATAACCGATAAAATGCCGTTTTGCGCAGTATCGCCTTTAATCACAATGTTATATGGATCTCCGATACCACCAAAATCATATCTGCGTTGGTAATACCCAGATGTATCCATGCTATAAACAATGTCTTTAATTGCTTCGACTTCTTCATCACGAATAACAGGGAATACATCGTTGGTTAAAGACTCATCGACAGCTTTTTTCAAATATGCCATCAGATCAGCCGTATTTTTGAACTGCGGCATATCATTCCTCCAGAATAAGAAAAGCGCCGGCATATGCCGGCGCAATACTCATGAATCAATTATTTGTCATTTTCTTTTGAATCGCTTATCTTGTTTTGCTTCTCTTCACATGTCGTAGTCGCACTGTCAGCGTCAAGCATTAAGAACATCATAAAGCTAAATAGCCCAATTACAACAAAGAGCAAGATAAGCGCAGTGCAAGTCACAATAGTCATAGTTGTTGTATAGTTCTCCAACAGTAACACAATTAAAAATCCAACATAACATACAACTGTTGCGTAGACTGCAATTTTTTGAAAGCACTTAAACTTGCTGCAAATCTGGCTGGTCTCTGGCAAATGCCTTAACCACCGTCTAACAAAATACAGCGCAGCAATCAACACGACAAAACTTACTACTGTCAATATCGGTGCAGCAATAAAACAAGCAGATGCAGCGATAACAGGAAGTGCTATCAAAACCAAAACGAACCAATTGATATTACTATCAATAAGCTTTGCAGTAAGAAGCATCGCAGGCAATGCCACAAACGCCGAAAACGGAAGGCATAGCACCCCAACAATAACGACAAGAGCTGCTCCGTCACTGGTTGATGCACTCAGCATAAACGGTCTCGGTCTTCTTCTCATAGGCACACCTCCTAATCAACACAACTATGCTTGTATTATAGGAAAATCGCCCGCTAAAGTCAACCAATACACATAGCTTTAATTGCTATTAGTTGTTTTCTTTTGCATTCTCCACGAAAGCTTTCGCAAGCTCTTCAGTAGAAATCTGCGTATCAGAAAGCTTGCTCATACTCGAAATGAAACCAGCCATTTGCTCGCCGCTGATATTACCAAACACACCGTCCATCTGTTCTGCGAAACGAGAAATCTCACCAACCAATGTATTGACACGCTGTTCCTGCACAGACAACATTTTCTGCGTCTCAAAATTAACCCTATCACGAACACCGGCTAAAAGCATCTGATATTGCGCATTGTCAATGCAACCGATAATATCACCAATAATACCGTTTGCGCCCAACACCAGTTCATACGCCTTACTCTCATCGCTCGGCATCGTAAAATTCGCATAGTAAACGAGAATATTCTTTCCAATGATATAGCTCTGTGCGAGCGGGACAATCATACCATCATTCGGCATAATAGCTTCTTTTACGACATCCTCAATAAAACGCATAGACTCTTCCAATGTAAGGCGGAATTTTACCTCATATGTAATAGTCTCATCGCCAATAGAAAATGTACGCTGCATAATATCAGGAGTTGTCTCCTTACAAAAACGCTCAAGCGCGTTAATTGAAACACGATTAGTCTTCTTTGCCATTTATAGCATCCTCTCTAAGATTATTTTTCATGTTTCTCAATTTTGATTTGGTCATCTTGATTTAACCGAATGTCGTAGTTGTTAATTACAAAATGCCCAATCATAATTGCATCGGCCAGATTATCATTGTCCGTGTCAATTCCGTACATTTCTTTCGCTGCTTGAATAGAAAGAATTTTTGATTCCTTCTTTCCGGACGCTTCCAAGGCTTTAATTTTATCTTTGATTTCCTTACTGCTCCGTCCTCTTGCTTTACAGTAGTTTTGCCACTGAGTTGGAGCAATGAAATCGTACAAGTATTCATTCTTCTCAAAGAGATTTATGAGGACTCCTTGAAGTTGCGCAAGCTTTTTGAAAGACTGTACATTTACACGAAGCTGAATGTCTTCGATAAACACAGCCGAAATGTTATAGGTCTTAATAATCGTATCGACCAAACTCTCAATAGCAAGAATCGCTCTTGCGTATGTATAATCCTTATTTCCAAAAGAAAAAGTCCCGTATGTTTCGAGCTTTTTCGTTTCATAGTCAAAAACAGCCCAAGCACCATTTCTGGCCTGGTCTATGGATAAAATTTTCATATCATTACCCTTCGCAAACCAAAAGAAAGGGAGAGGTTATTCCTCTCCACTTTCAATATCCTGCGTAGGATCATCTACCTCATGTTTTGGTGATCGTACTGCGGAGAGACGCACACGCCCATTCTTGATTTCATAATAAATTTCCTCGCCAATACACTTGGAAATATCACAGTATTTCGGAATGCAGATCTGTACTTCTCGCGTTCTTTCTCCATCTTCAACGAGTGCTACAACCACATCCAGATCACCAGCACAAGGCAACACATCGCATACAAAAATCTTGTTCTTACTCATATTTTCACCTTGCCTGTTGATAGAAAAACGGGAGGGCAAACCGCCCTCCCGAAGTGATTAACACCTTAATACTTCACCATCTGAATCATCGCGCCAGTATCAGTATCGCGCATGACCTCGCACTCAAATGTAGTGGTAGAAGGATCGCCCTCAGCAGCAAAACCAAGCTCCAAATTAGAAGTGAACTTCAGATTTGGAATAGTAACCTGGAAAGCTTCATCCTTACCAGTCTTCTGGTTACGAAGTACGGTATCGCCAACCAGCTTGTAAGTGCCGCTGAAGTGTTCAGCATCAATTACATAGGTCTCGGCAGTAGCTTCACTATCGTAGTCGTAGTAAACCACAACACGCTGATCCTTAGCCTCTTCAATGGTAAGAGTCTTGTTCTCCTTATCGAGAGTTGCACCGGTCATATCGAACAGGGCGTCCTCTTCACAATCGGAATCGAACGGATAAACCAAGATCTTGCTCACATCGGTATTCGGAGCAAACGCCAGAGCGATCTTACCAGTAGAATCAGCCTTCAAAGGATACATCTTACCCTTATTCTCGCCGTTTTCGTACTCGGTTGTCTGTCTCATGCGAATGGTCTGAACACCGACCTTACGAGCGATACCAGACACAAGCTCCATAGACTTCGGAGAAATCAAAGCGTCCTCAATAGTCAAAGTTGCTTCCTTATTGATCTCCCATGTAATCAGCTTCGGATTGCCCTTACCGCCTCGTGCGTAAACCTTTTCTGAGGTTACGCTAATGCTGGAAGTCTTTAGACTATCAAACTGAATAACCGGCTTATCTGTCTCCATGTCATAAAGAACAACGTCCATGACTTCCTTCGCGCCAAATTTTGCGTTAGACATGTATGTACCTCCTTAAAAAAATAAACAGCCTGGAATAATCCAGACTGCCGTATTACTCAGGATCGTGTTTAATTTTTGTGATCCAGTGAGTCAAATTAACATTTTCTTTCTTAGCACCATGTAATAGTGCCTGAACATTGACTTCATAATCGTCCATAATTTTTAGACGGTTGAATTGATCGTTAAATTGGTAGATGTCATATTTCATTACATCCGCCATCGTCAAGCCAAAACCACTTGCTAAAATGCTAACCAAATCAGCAAGCGTAATCGCAGACTCTTCATCGTCCTCTTTCAAGCGTTTTCGCTTTAACCGCTCTTCTTTTCTGCGCTGTAATACGCGGCGAGCAGCTTCGTTATCTGGGTTCTCTTCCTCTTCTTCAATGTCTTGTAAACCGTTACGAAGTCTAATAACAGCCTGTACCTCATCAAAGTTTTCTTGTGTGATGTTGAATGCGCCACAAGTAAAGCATAGGTTACGAGAAGAAAACTTCATTCTGCTATGCGTGATGATCGAGAGCCAACACAAAATTGTGTCCATAAGCCCTTGGTCTCGCATCGCGTTTGCGACCAGATATTTGAAAACGCCAATATCAGAAATATCGCTTCCAGTCATTGCACTGATATCACTTTCGTTCAAACAGAGCAAACGAACCTCAGCGTTAAATCTCATATATCCAATCTTAGCAATTTCGCTGATTGGAATAGGGTAGATAGGTACTCCGCCAACAAAAATCGGATCATCCGAACAAAGCTGCAAATTCAAGTCTCTTTTATCCACTTTGTATCACTCCCGATTGAAGTCAACAGTGCGATAGGTAAGAGAGCGCCCATGAAAATCGTCAGCAGGTGTAAAGCGATCCCATCCCATAAGCTCGACTCTACCAAGACCAAACTCTCGACTGCCATTCATCAGCTTATCTACTTCGCAAGACAAAAGATCCGTCACAAGCCCTTTCGGTGTCTGCATTGCTCTTTCGTGAGAGATAATCCAAAAATAAATACGGAAATCAGAAAAAGCACGGTCGATAATACGCGGAGCAGCAACATCAAAACACAGATATGTACCTACCTCTGTGGTCTTATCCACAATGTAGTCATATGGAAAAATGTATTTATAAGCCATGTCGGAAGCCCTCATATCTGGCTGATCCTCAGGCCGAATCAAATCAATGATTGCGTCGCACTTACAAATCCTCTCCATAACGACATCTCTATATCTCGGTATCTCAGATAAATACATCAATACCACCGTCCTATCGTTAGAATAATCGACGCACTAACACCATACTCATCGTTGCTCGCTTCAAGAGTAATTTCCTGACCAATATAATCTCGATTATTTAGCGCACGAACAATAATGTATCCGTCTCCAACTTCTTTAATCTCACCGTATTCATTACCATCTGTCAGACTGGCATTGACCTCGAAAGAATCAATTGGAACACCGTCCTTGAAACAGTGCAGATCAACACGAATATCTTCACCAAATGTAACCTTGTTACCGGACGAATCCGTGGTTAATGTGATAGAATATCCTTCCTCTGGATCTTCTGGCTTAGAATAAATCGACTTGCCATAATAATCGGCAATCATCAGTTCTTTGTTATCAGTATCTTTGTCATACTGACTTTCAATAATCGTCCACTGCAGCAGTCCATCATCAGCGCCGCACGAATAACCTCCGGAGTCCACCTGCGCAAGACGATATGCAGTCGGCTCTTCTCGGTTTTTATCAATCAGAAACCGGAAACCGCTATCAAGCATAATTGTCTCAGAATTATATGGGATATAAACAAGATGCTGCGAAGTACCAATAGTCATATGTGTTTTGGCAGTCTCACCAGAACCATACTGTGTACTATTGATATCGTAGACAGGGTACTCAACCGCTTTGCCTGTAATGGGCGAAATAAAGTAGATAGAGTATTTGCACTGCCACGCAATCGCCTTTTCATACATCTTGTTATTATCAGGAAGAGAATAAACCATCCAATACTGACCACGAGCCTTAATATATTGACCTGCCCGAAGTGTCCCAATGCGACAAATAAATTGACGCATAACACTATTGTTATAGGTATCGCTCGTCACACCCTGAATGATTGCTCGTGTCTTTACTGGCTCAACGCTGAGACTCTTTTCAAAAATCTCAATATCATCAGCAAGCTCAGACTCTAAAATTTCCTCAAACCCATCTTGGGCATAATTTGCAAATTCATCGCCCTCAAAACCACTGTTATAAGTAGGCTGCTTCATTAGATACCACTCAATAGGCATATCCAAGCACCTCCTTAGTCAAAACAGTGTTGTTTCAGTTTGTGCAATCGTTCTTTTACGCGCCCAATCTCAAATTCAAGTTCTTGCTTTGTTACTCTTTTCGTTCCGTCAGCACCAGTGATCTGAACATCCTTTGTATAAATTCCATTCAGCGCCATTACACGACTTAGCTCTCTTTGTAAATAGCTGACATACATCATGAGAGCAAGAACACGCACAGTCTGTCGATCCAATACAGAAGAAAAGCAGTGATTTTCTTCGTCGTATTCAAGATCGCAGCTCAAATCAAGTTCATAATCTGCAACCGCAGATTTCAACCATTCCTGCTCTAACGCTGTTGGGATAATATACTTAGTTAAAGGCATGGAATGAAAGCTGGTCTCGATCTCTTCAAAAGTAGTTTTCTCCATACCCAAACCTCCTTAATTAAAGAGTGACTGACTCAGCAAGCTTATTGATTGCGTCCATTTTCCAAGCGGCGACATCATCTCCGCCATTTTCCTTTGCAATCTGCGCAATCATTTTCTTTTCAGCATCATTGGTAACAAGAGCCGCAAGGCGAGCATTAAACTCATCCTTCTTTCTAAGAGCCAATAACTCCCGCACAGACTCCGCATTCAAAACAAGCACATCGTCTGTCGTATCGGCATAGCCAAACAACGCCCTACGCTGCGCATCGTTTTGAATAAATAGACGAGCATGGTCGCCTGGACGAGCTGGATCATTACCAACAAACATTCTGTTTCCAGACTGAATCTGCATCTGCACCTCTGCAACATCCAGCATAGCAAATCCAGTTACATTTGCTGGAATACGAATATCTCCCACTCCATTTAGGCGGCGGAAGTATAGAGGCCAGCTACACAAATTATCAATTAAAACCTTATCGGTTAGTTCCATTTACTTTCGCTCCTTGTTATAAAGTAGGAGGGAGGATATTCCTCCCTCCATTATATTGTCTAACTAATTCCTAATTAAAGAGAAGGAACCTCAAAGTTAGTGTCGGACAGAAGACCAATTTGATCCTCCATACCCTCAGCAACACCAGCGCCGATTTCCATATCGAAACGAGTCAAGTGCTGACGAGTTACAATATCATCACCAGTCATAGTGGTCATACCGCCACGACGGAAGATCTGCAACGGAGCAATCTTGCCCTGAGGAATGAAGAATAGCAAACCCTGTGGCATATACAGCTCGTAAGAAGTCTTGTCGGCATTCATACGAGTGAAGTCCAGAGCGTTAGGCAGCTCAACAATGTGAGAACCATTGTAGAAGCTCAACAGGCCGGTCTTGCGGATTTCCTCGGCAACAGCATCAGCACCAAACGGAATGGTGTTTGCACCAAAAGTCTTATAACCAGCAAAATCGTTGAACTGAGATACAACAGAATAATCGCCGCAAATGTTCACGCGACCATAACGACGCATCTTCTTCAGCATCTCATCAACGGCAGTCTGCGTAACACCGCTGTTCTCAGCAAAGTGCTTCACGCCCTTAGCATTCTTCAGCGCATCATACAGCTTGGCAATAACATAGTAAACTGCCTTATTCTGCATGTCGGTCTGCACCTGAGAAATACCCTCGGCAATAGTACCGTCAAAATTGCCGCTCTGTAGCTCACGATAATCTACAGCATAACCAGAAGAAATGGTCTGAGTGCCGATAGGATACTCGCGGAAGCTGTGGGTAGCAAAAGGCACATCACCGCTTGAAGCCTGGAAACGAGAATCAATGCTCTCATACTTATAGGTCTTCATCATAGGAACGGTGTCGTAAGGAACGCTCTTGTATGTACCCATGAAATTGAAGATCTTGATAGCCTCGATCAACTTAGGCTCGATAGCAAAACGCTGGATAGCGTTCAGCTCAGAAACAGCCTGATGATCGCCGTCAATAGCACGACCAGCAAGATCCTTGATATGCTCAACTGACTTGTCAACGATCTTACCATCAAAAGATGACAGGATCTTACCCTGCACCAATGCAGAGAAGACCTCAACCACCGGAGAGGTAGACTTTACCTTAGAAGCGCCAACTTCATCTTTAACATTGTTGACGGTGTTTAGTTCAAAAATGTTATCCATTTGTTTTTCCTCCTATACCTATTCTTACTGCGCAACAATCTCAGCAAGAATGCCATCATCCATATATGGAGTCTTGCGGATTACCTTGAAGCAAACAGCATAGCCATCTGCACTTGTTGTCTTAACGATCTTACCGTCAGTACCAAACACCAACAGATCCTCAGCCGCCAAGCCAGTAGTGCCGCCATTGATCTCAAAAGCAGCAAACTCAATTTCGAGACCGTTTACGGTTCTCAGATCATCGGCACGAACATACTCGCCCTCGTTTACAACATAAGTCTCAGGGCTGTTATGCAGCTCAGGCTTATCATTGATATTGGTAACGATATATACGACCTTCTTTGCATCGTCTTCGGATGCGGGAAGAGTTGCTGTCTTTGCAACACGATCCAAAATAACGCCCATGCCGACCTTCATATCAGAAGCAGCCTTGCAATAAGGCACATTCTGTACATTCTTAAATGCACCAATAGTCTTGTACTTCATTTCTATTATCCTCCTTATTAACCAAAGATATCTACGTCGCCTTTATCCTCAGGAGAAGAAACCCCTCCAAAGATATCCGGTGCGCCATTGTTCAATTCAGCGTTGTGAATCTCCTTGTTTTTGCGAACCATCTCAACGCAAATCTTACTGGTAATACTGTTGATCTCAACAGTTGTAGGATCAGCCTTAAACGCATCAATCTCAGCCTGCGCAAGAGCCTGTTCCTCGGCGCTGAACTCTGACAGAGCAGAATTTAGCTCAGCGATTTTCTTCTCTTTCTCCAAAGTAGCATTTGTCTCTTTCAAAGAATTCAGCTCAGAAGTCTGTGCTTCCATAGCCTCGTCCTTTGCGGCCAAATCCGCCTGTGCTGTCGCAAGCTTCTCATTCAGCTCAGCGATTTCCGCATCCTTTGCGGCCAACTGACCGTTCAACTCGGAAATCTGCCCCTCATACTGCTCGCCTTTATTATTAAGCTCAGTAATTGTCTGAGTAACAGAAGTCTTCACAAGCTCGACGAATTGTCCCATTACCTTTTCGTCCATAGGTGTTTCCTCCTTGCTGTTTTCCAATTTATTATTTAACTCAACAACGATTGCGGTATCATCTGCCGGTCTGATACCAAGAATGGCATATCCACTATAATCGTAAATCTGAGGAACTCTGCCATGCTCTTTCCAACCGCCATCGTAAATAATACGATTATCATTTTCAGGGCGACCAACGATTTCAACAGATCCCTTCACGCTACCATTCTTTAGCTTTTCAGCCAACCACGCAACAAACTTTGGATACCGCATTTCGTCGATATATCCCTCACCGACAAGCACTCTTTTTGTTTCGCCGTCGATTTCAATATCTGTGACATAGCCTTTCTCACAATGGCCTACCACAGTTGCATCTTCCATATATGGCATGTTGTCCTTAATATCGGTCAAACCATGACCATATGGAAGACGACGCTCTTCACTTAGGAATTCAACACAGATAGACATATTTGTAACAGATTCGATATTCTGTGTTGTGTATTCCTCATCCCAAGAAATTCCATTCTCCTGCCATACATCATGAGATGGGAAAATCTCGTGTAGCACAATTTTGATCTTTCTACGACCAGTAATTTGCCGTTCATTAGAAAGCTCAAAAATACGCCCCATAAAACGGTCTTCGTTCATTTTCCTCACCTCCTAATTATGCTGACGGTTTTGGCGCATTATTTCCGCCGTTCGTCTTTTGCTGGACAGAAGACGGGTTGTCGCTATCCGTAGATGGTCTTCCGCCATCATCACTCGACATCGTATAAGAAGTCTTATGAACCGGATACCTATTCTCAAAATCCTCTTCCAACTCATGATCCATAAGCGCAATGTAATTGTCAGGATTAAAGCCTGTCGCCGCAATCCATGCGTACAGACTACCCTTACCACGGGCATATAGCGACTCCATATATCCAACCATATTGTTCTTATTCACCATCGTAATTGGAAGGATATATAACTCAACGCGGCAACTCGCATCGCTGATGATATTCTGATTGATACACTTATTCAGCTCGTCAACAATGTCCTCAATCCATGAATACACATTTGCAGAAACAAGCTCCAAATTCAGATTTGCCGTAGAATAGTTACCCGTGCTGCTTCCATCTAATGCGCTTGCGCTAATACCAAGATCCTTGTTTACAGAATCAATGATGGAGTTCTCATTCTTCTCGTCCAACAGAGAAACATCGAGAGAGATACTATCCAGCTTTGTGCCGGCTGCAAGAGAGAAGAAAGATGTACCACTCGAATTTCTGCTCTTGCTGGCAAGCGCATTCTTCACAAGATCATGCTGCTGTTTCTGCTGCTTTTCACTTAGAGCAGATGTACCTTTTTCCTTTCCCTCAGGAAAAGTCTCGTACACAATCTGATTGTTGACTGAATCCAAAACATTTCTCTTGGTATCTACAAAATACTGCGCGTAACTCACATCATCCAAAGCGGCAATCGCAAATGGAATACCGAACGGATCTGTAATTTCACTCTTAATTTTGGTCACAATCGTTTTGTTGTTATTGAGTCGTAGCCACGGAGCATCTATCGTCTGGTTCTCATATGCAAGATACCCCTCTTGAATTTCTTTCGGGAATCCAGCAAGTTTTCTTTTCCTGACATCTTCACTTAAATTAGAAAAATACCGCAGATCAAAAGCTACCTGATAGCTATTGTTTCTGCGGCCAATAATTCTCACATAATCAATAGGGAGTGGAATAACCATTGCGTTCATACCAATCGCATTGATTTCTGTAATATTTTGAATCTCATAATCCGTTAAAGCTGTGCGATAGTCTGGCGTAGCATAATTGGTTTCAAAATAAGCTACATACATACCGTCGTTTGCATTCTTAAAAATTGCATCACGAATTACTTGCTTATATCGAATGGTGTGAAGAGTTGCCTCCATTTTTTGCTTGTTCATACGATAATTGCGCGGTCTTTTTCCATCAGCTCGTTTTGATCTGCTGACAATAACACCGTCAAGCGTGTGCATCGTCCGCATATAATCAATTCCGCTTGCAACAACGCCATTAGAATAATAAGCCCAATGCGCTAAATTTCTGATAGCTTCAATATTCGCCATCGGGTTTCTAATAAACGATCTAATTTCTTGAATCGTATATGGCATACGACCAGAGCTTTGAAGCATCCGAATATAAGCAGTTTCTAAATTCGTGTTAAACTCATATGTTGGATCTTGCGGCGCTGAATTTTCCTCGTAGACTTCATTTGTTTTCCAGAAAAACGGAAAGCGTCTTTTACTATTTGGCAATCTTCTCACCTCCTTCAGTTAAATAATGGTACATACTCATACTCCGAACTATCTGACAACATGTCGTGTTCAAGCATCTGAGCAAAATAATTACCGTAAGAGACCGAAGTATAGCGGTCTTTACGGTTGTTGTTGTTTACAATCTTAATAAGCCCTGTTTGTTCCCCACGCTCATATTCCAGATCAATCATTTCGTTGATAAGGGCAACTGTTTCAAGATATGGACGCTCAAAGAAAAGCTGTGTGTCCACATCGGCAGTAGCATACTCAGGAATAAAGTTTGCAATTTCATCGACCGCCTCAGTGTTACTAATCAATAGATCAATCATTCCGGAATTCAGAGCATTTCTCATCGACTCAGCAATATTGCTATTCGTTTCAAGCTGTGCTTTGATAATGTAAACATTTTCTTCTGCGCCAGCAATCTGAATACGATTAGCAACTTTCTCATCGTTCATACATTTCCAAGGCTTATACTCCATATTGCGCTCTTCGTCATATAGAACCTTAGCAAGCATATCGTAAACGGAGATACCTGCATTACGACCGTCCAAAACACAATAATCCGCATTGAAATCAGTATATAGCTGCTTAATACGAATGGCCTGCTTGGTTGTTTCGCCACCGTGAACAGCCTCCATATAACTGACTTGACGTCTATATCCACGCTTCACTTCGATGTGTTCTCCCTGAGTATCCATGACTTTATACTCTTGGCTCTCTGGAAGTAGACGAATGCAAGAATAAATAGAGTTATCTGTGGCGTTGCCACCCTCCATAGCAATATCGCAAGACAAAATGCGAATTTCGCCAACTTGCTTTGGAATATCATACTTGTTCTTCTGCTTCAAAAGTGCTTCGTCGTTTCTTCTTGGATAGAAAGCCCTCTTCAACCTACGGTTACGATTGATCTGTTCATAATTGAAGAAAGATTTTGCATTTTCCGCAATCATCTGGTTTTCATACTCAATCGCCCAAGAAATCGGATCGAGCTTTTTCCGCTCTTTGATCAAGAAATTTCTCGTTTTGATATTGTGCTTCAAAGCAATACTATAATCCATTGCAATTACACACGAAGAACCATCTGTAAACATATCCTTAGTAAGAGTCTGGATGAGCTTCCACATCCAATGGCTTTGATACCACGCGGAAGAAATATAAACCTCTTTCGACTCTTCGACCATGGAAGAATACTCTGGAAGCTTCAAGTAGTCAGCCTGACGGATATATAGGAACGGCGAAAGAACACTATCAATGATGTTCTTGACGATCATACGGAATTCTTCGTAAATCATTACCGTTGCACGATAACCACGAGCATTTTCATTTGCGGCAACAACTACGATGGAGCTGCCATTCTTAAAAATCACTTCAATTTCATTTTGGTTATCTTTGAAGCTATCAATCTCAGCAACCAACAATGGTGATTTTGGCATAAGCTCCTTTTTGATCTTCTCAGACACAATAAGGCGAGCTTGCTTTTTAGTTGCCGACGCAACAACAATTTTCGCCCCAGGCCGTAAGATAGCCTCTTTACAAGCAAAGATAGCAATTAGAAATGATTTTGCCGCAGATCGCGCAGCAACAATACAAAAGCTCGGAACGAACTCCATCAAATACAAGATGATATGCTGGTATAGATGAAGAACGATTCCGAAATAATGCTCTACAAATCTTGATGGGTTGCGACGATAGAATGTGATCCACTCCATGAGCCGCATAACATTTTCCTGCTTATGCAAATAATGCGTTGATGGAAAATGCTCATGCAGAGCAGCTTGCCGTTCATCCATTCGCTTGATATTATCCATACTCAATCCTCCTTGGAGAGATTGAATTCTTTATCAAGCTCCTTTGAACCAGTAAGCAAGTTCTTTAACGGGCGGAAAATAAAACGACTTGCATATCCGCCAATACCATCCGCATCTCGGTAAAGATCTTTGTCTTTGTAGTATTCAGCCGGCGTATATTTCTCAATATCGCTGATCCAAACACCAAGAGGATCTAATTTCACAGAATCTTCCTTTTTCTGTTTACGATCCTCCAGCTCGGTAGTTGCAGCATTGATATACTCTTTATAAGTTTTAGCCAACGCGCCAATGCCAGCATCCCCATTCTGAACGGACTTCTGAAGCTGTAACTTCAAATAGCAAATGCTCTTATATAGCTCGTCTTGACGCTTATCCTCAGGTTCGCCATATTTGCTTACCCAATCATCATATTCAAACTTCAAAACCTCATAGTCTTGCTCGCTAAAACCAAGACCGAATAAACGAATTGTTTCAATAGGTACTTCGATTTTAGGATTGTCTTTTACTTGCTGCACAGAAGTTGCATTTTCAACCTTGTTAGCTCTTCGCAACAAAATAGTATCTGCATATGACGCACCTTTCGTCTGCGCAAGATTCAGTTTTGAAAAATAAGCGCTGACACGACTTTTGTTTGGTGGACTCTTTTTTGCATTTGTCCAAGCCGTTTCATCAAAACATGTGTTGATGGAAGCGCACAAAAAATCCATCGCCTTATCCTGATCGCCATTAAAAACATCATCTGTATAGTAATCAAACGACTTTTCTAAGCAGCGCTTACAAATAGGCAAATAACCATTATTTCTTGCATAATACGGAGATGGAGACACATTGAAATTATCTTTTTGTCTCATAAATCCCTTGCCACAAGAAGTACAATGAAACGGATAGCCGTCATCGTTCAAATATGCTTTCTCAGCAGACGCAGACTTTTTTGTACGGGTAGTTCTTTTTACTTCTCCAGCCATGTCTCAACCTCCTTTCCATAAAACAAAAACTCAGAGCAAAATACTCTGAGTTCATTTGGTGCGCCAGAAGGGATTTGAACCCTTGGCTTGTCGCTTAAAAGGCGACTACTCTACCTACTGAGTTACTGGCGCTTATTCAGTTCCGGTTTGCACGGTTTCCCCACTTATTTTAACTCAGTTGGTAACTCCCATTAGAGTAGCAGTGCTTTCGGTCTGCCAGTCCGTCCGCTTTTCACGGAGGGCATACGTTCCCAATAGAAGCTCATGAAGAGCAAGCTGCCATTTCTGGCTTTGGTGGGACAAGAAGGAATCGAACCTTCGACGCGCAGGGCTTCAACCTGCCGCTCTTCCATCTGAGCTATCGTCCCATATAGAACCATTATGTATAGCAAACCTTTCTATCGGAAATGCTCTTTCGTGTAAACTGATAGAAAAGGAGGCTATGCGTCATGGTTGAATTTTCTCAAAGATTAAAACAACTGCGCAAAGAAAAACATTTAACTCAGGCGCAGGTTGCAGAAAGAATAGGAGTAACAGCCTCAATGGTGTCCTCATACGAAACGGATATCCGACTCCCATCCTACGAAGTTCTTGTAAAGATCGCTACGCTATTCGGCGTGACAGTAGACTACCTGCTCTGCCGTGAAGACAAAAGATTTATCGACATATCCAGTCTATCCGATGATGAAGCTGCGGTTGTATGTGATATGATAAACATACTCCTAAAAAAGAAATGACTACCAGCCGCCCGAATGGGCGGCTTTTGTCATATGTGGCGACGGAGGTAGGATTTGAACCCACGGACGGCTCATCACCGCCTCTTGTTTTCAAGACAAGCGCCATAAACCGGACTCGACCACTCCGCCATATAACTGGCTTTCATATATACTTCGACGGGAACAGCCATACCCATCTATCCTAAGCCCCTATATGCAGGCCGGAATCATATGATCTCGTACCTCATAAAGCGTGGTACGACACGCTTTGGTGAGGGAGGTTGGATTTGAACCAACTCAGCCCGAAGGCAACGGATTTACAGTCCGCCCCAGCTCTCCAACTCTGGCGCTCCCCCATATAAGGTCGCATCAGCGACCATTTTTATTTAACAAATAAGCGCTCAATGTATTCTTCAAGAGCGAAACCCTTGTCATAAGACCAACACCACCAGGAACAGGTGTGATTGCACTACACTTTTGGCTTACGCTATCAAAATCGACATCGCCACACAACCCACCATCTTCATCCCGATTGATTCCAACGTCAACGACAACAGCCCCGTCTTTCACCATGTCTTCAGTCAAAAAGCCGCTACGACCAACTGCACACACAATAATATCGGCTTGCCGCGTGATATCAGCCAAATCATTTGTATGCGAATGACAAAGCGTTACCGTCCCGCCAGCATTTGTAAGCAATAAGCTAATTGGCTTGCCAACAATATCACTGCGTCCAATTACCGCACATCGCTTACCATCTATATCAATATTGAAATGGTTTAGCATATCCATGATTCCAAGAGGGGTACACGGAACAAACATAGGAGAATTGATAAATAATTTCCCCATGTTTTCAGAACAAAAACCATCAACATCCTTACATGGATCAATCTGTTCAATGACGGCAGACTTATCAATATGTTCTGGCAACGGTAGTTGAACAAGGATGCCGTCTACATCGTCACGAAAATTCAAACGCTGAATAATATCGCAAATATCACTTGTCTCAATCGCTTCATTAAAATGCAAAATTTCACATTCAATTCCACACTCTTCGCAATCACGCCTTTTCCCGCGAACATACGATTGAGAAGCCATATTATCTCCAACAACAATAACGGCAAGTCTCGGAGCTTTATTTAGCAGTGCAACACACTGTTTGATAGCACTCTTTTCTTTCGCAGCAAGTTCTTTGCAGCTCATAATTACACAACTGATACCATCACGACCTTTATACATTTTTGGTACTGGCGGTGGGGATTGAACCCACGACCTTATGATTAAGAGTCATCTGCTCTTCCTCTGAGCTACGCCAGTATAAAACAAGACACTTGTAAGGGAAAGGAAAGGGGTGGTGATACAATGGAGGTTGTAATAGGATGTTTCATTAAACAAATCGCTGTAAGTGTCTTTTTTGGCATGAGGTAAAGGAGTCGAACCCTTATTTACGGTTTTGGAGACCGCAGTGCTACCATTTACACCAACCTCATAAATATGGCGACGTATACGGGACTTGAACCCGTGACCTCTGGCGTGACAGGCCAGCGTTCTACTCTTCTGAACTAATACGCCATTTATTTATCCCAGTCTACAAGAGGGTATAAGTCATATGGACTATCAGCAGTTGCAATCTTCTCAAAACCGCTATCGACAATGCGCCATAATGTGTGCTTGTGTTTTTCTGGATTCTGAGAAATACGATATTCCTTTCCAGATCTGGTTTTGCATAAAACGCCAGTTCCACAATCTGATGCAGGAATTTTCTTTACAACCTTCCGTTCTTTATCAACCGATAATGAACTTGCTTTTCGCGGCATAATTTACACCTCTTTCATATTGGTGATGCGTAAGGGATTTGAACCCTTAAATTCCGCCGTGAAAGGGCGGTGACTCTACCAATTCGTCCAACGCACCATATAAAACAGAGTATTTCTAATGGTACTCCCAACGAGACTCGAACTCGTATTGCCGACTTGAGAGGCCAGCTTCCTATACCGATTAGAAGATGGGAGCATATAAATGGCTGGGGTAGTTGGACTTGAACCAACGATACGGGAGTCAAAGTCCCGTGCCTTGACCACTTGGCTATACCCCAATATTGATTTGGTACGCCAGACAGGACTTGAACCCGTAGCCTAAAGATTAGAAATCTTTTGCTCTATCCGATTGAGCTACTGGCGCATATGGTGCTGGCGGTGGGACTTGAACCCACACGGTATCTCTACCAACGGATTTTGAGTCCGTCGCGTCTGCCGATTCCACCACGCCAGCATATTTTAATTGCAGAGCGCCTTGTTTGGCTGATCAGTTAAAAGTTGATTCCATAAATAAGGTTGCTGTATGCGCTCTTCGTGGTACGGGTAACAGGAATCGAACCTGCACGGTTGCCCACCAGATCCTAAATCTGGCGCGTCTGCCAGTTCCGCCATACCCGCATATTTCCCATCGCAATTATATAGCCGTCGCCATATAACAAGAGATGCGACCATCTCATACGACAGGTTATATTCCACTCGGCTCTACGTTCACTGACGGGCTGTGGACTACCGTGAGATTACCAACTCTCAAAAGGCTCGACGATTATTGAATGCCTGCGATCACAGCATTTCTCCAAACCAATTTGTCAAGTAGAGAAGTCACAAATGTTCGGAGTGGAGTGGATAGCGGGATTTGAACCCGCACAGTCTGCTTGGAAGGCAGAAATGCTTGCCATTAAACATCATACCCACACAAAGAAGACGATCATTTTTTTAGAGTCTTAGTTGTCTTAATAGTGACTCGTGGTGTCCCGTGACGGAATCGAACCGCCGACCTCCTGCTTGTAAGGCAGATGCTCTAACCTGCTGAGCTAACCGGACAAATAGGCCAATTCAAGGCATTGGCCTTGCCTCCAACTCTATGCTGTTGGGTCGCAGCAAGGTTTTACTCTAAAAACTTGCAAAAAGTCATCACTGCCAGACATGACGGTTTCATTCCCACTACGGTTTATAGAGTAACCACCTCTTATGTGGACGGGCATGGGGGCGGAGGTTGGATTTGAACCAACGACCACCAGCTTATGAGGCTGGTAAGCTACCTCTGCTACACTCCGCTAAATAAAATTGGCGCTGTCATCCATTCAGACAGTCATTAAGTCGCAGTGACGTTGTGACACCAATATGGCTGGAACGATAGGACTCGAACCTACACCCCTCCGATTAACAGTCGGATGCTCTACCATTGAGCTACGAACCAATATTTTCAACGAGACGCAACATCATTTACACTTGATAGATAAAATCCAACTCATCTTTTATGTATAGAAATTTGAAGTTGCTGTAAGCGTCTCTAACAACGGCAAGGCACTTATGTACTTTCTATTATCCGCAAGAAAATCCTCCAAAGTTGCTGTGTGTGCCTTTTTATGGTCTGAGTAGCTGGTCTCGAACCAGCGGCCTCGTGATCCCAAATCACGCGCTCTACCTACTGAGCTATACCCAGATTTACTTTTGAGAGAATCAGTAAAAGCAGCATCGCCACGAGCAGGCTTCTCTCCTGATGCCGTGGAGCAGAGGGGAATCGAACCCCTGTCCGAAATTCCTACATGAACAAAACATTCTTACGCAATAGATAGCAATTTGCATTTTGTCATAAGACGAGCTACTTGGCGCTATCAACCAGCTCAGAGCCGCACCAGTCTTGCGACCTCCACCACCTTATTTCTTTTCACAGTAATAAGGAAAACTGCAATGTCAGCCTGATTCTTTATTACCGCAGATGCTCACCCAGACTAAAAGTGCATCGTTTAGGCATTCATCAACTGCAATTAAGCAGCAACACCCTCCATAACAGCATACAGAGCGGGATGAATCATAACCACAATAGAATCATTGTCATTTCATTTTTGTTTGAGCCTTAGGCGGTCTCCATACCTGCGTATTTCGTCCTATCAAAACCCCGTCGAACCCATTACTGCCCCATATTTAATTTTGTGGTCGGAGTAGAAAGAGTCGAACTTTCGACCTCACGATTATCAGTCGTGCGCTCTACCTACTGAGCTATACTCCGAGATAAAGCCATGCGTCCGTAGAACCTCGTCTGCAGCCGATAGGTTTTTAGCTGGAATAGCAGTCAAGTAATGAGCTGAACCGCACAAACGCCAACATAACTAACATGGCACGATCTGGTGGAAACAATGAGAATCGAACTCACGACCTCCTGCTTGCAAGGCAGGCGCTCTCCCAACTGAGCTATGTCCCCATGTAACCGTCCTCTTTCGAGGACGGATTTTATTTGATTTGAGATTAGGAGCTGAAAGCGGGAACGAGGCCAAGGGAATACCCGGCGTCGTAGCCGTCCGCGTCGCCGTACGTGTACACATAGCAGAAGTAGTCGCTGATGTTGTAGGACGGAGAACGCAACAGATTACAGCGACGATTCCCGTCATCATCTTCCTTATAGTAAGGGACATCCTCCTGCTGATAGTATTCGTACCAATGCCCCTCGCCAGGCATCGAATAGAAACAGCGACCGTACAGTTCTTTCTCGCTCTTGAGCCAAATCTTACAAATGCTCTTAATAATTTCCTTGCTGCAATCGCCGGCACTTGTAAGTTTAATAACCGGCTTAATAATTACCTGCAATTCATCCGAACAAAGAGAGAAGAACTCCGTATCCAGCCTGCGTCTTACAACAGAAGCTTCATATCCGCCACGATTCGTACTTTCGTCGTTCCACGACCAGTCCTCGTTATAAACTCTAACCATATCCCAAGAAAGAGGTGCTTTGCCAGTCCCATCGGCAAGATCATCGTGATTAAATCCAATAATCTGCCATACAGCAACGAACCCATTCTTCATGTGGTCTTTCTTCTGTGCGCCAAGTGCAAACACATCACGCGCCTTACCAGACAATCCAATCTGATTGATTTCGCCCCAAGAAAGATGGTTCAAATCTTTCAAAGGCATCGCAAGCGGCACTTTACAAACGGTCTCAACAATATGTTCACTCGTCGAGCTATCGTCGAAACTAAGAGTTACTGCATCGCCATCGCAAACGATATTCATTGCCGAAAACTTGCTAAGATCCTTTGTTGCAATTTTGAACTGCATAAAACACACCCCGTAAAAATTATTTTGCTAATTCCTTAGAAAGAAAATTCAATACTTGAATCATACCTATCATTGAGCCTTCGCTCTACCTCCATTACCTTCTCACAATGTTCAGCCACCAGGGAGATAAGTCTGAGCTTCAAGGAGTGACCTTTAACTTCTTACCCCAGCCTTACACAGCGAACTGTATTAGACCAATTCCTGCGCGGGATTGTTTACCCGCAAATTTCACCGTTCGTTCAGAAAATTTGATAGTTTCATACAATTTCTTTTTCATCATATCGTATTAAAGATCAAACACCAAAACTGTCCTACGGCTACTTTAACCGGCGACTTTCGTTATAGTCGAGTTTCTTCGACATCAAGACAGGAGCGCATTGTTGGCATTTCCTCCGGTTGTACTGGTTGCCACACCAGCATCCTTGAGGATTATTCTCCACAGGAGCGTCTATTGCTGCGCCCGAAAGTTCCGTGCTTTTTGTAGCGATAACTCTTGGCAACACACATTTTCGTTGGCGGTTTCCGCCTCCCAGCAATACATCGCTGTATTACCGCCGCCTGGACAATAAAAGGTATCCCTCGTAAATCCAGCGGGAACTACTGTGCGTCTCGGAGTGCTGACACACTTTATTCACCGAGTTAATCATAAGCATGATTCAAATATTGAATTTTCAAAGATCATGGAGCTGGCGACAGGACTTGAACCCGCAACCTGATGATTACAAATCACCTGCGCTACCAATTGTGCCACGCCAGCATATTGTTTAGCTATGTCCTCTTGACATTATTGAGTATAGCACATGGGTACATAGTTGTCAATAGGAATTAGCAAAATAATTTCAGAATTTTTTGGTGGCTGAGGCTGGGCTTGAACCAGCGTCTCCGCTTTATGGGAGCGGCAAGAAAACCAGCTTCTCCACTCAGCCAAATAGGGAGGGGCAAAAGCCCCGTCCCATAGTTACTCTCGAATACTTCTTAAAAGTTCTGCTCCAGACTTAAATACGACATTCTGGAACTCTGGAACAACAATGCTTTCTTTCGTCACAGGATGAAGAGCAGGATGCGACTTGTACTTTTTCACATCAAATGTTCCAAACCCATAAATCGAAACGCGATCTCCGTTTCTAAGAGCATTCGCAATTTCATCAAAAATATCGTCAACGATATCCTTGACCATGTACTTCTTATACGCCTTATTCTTCTGAGCAAGCGTATTTACCAAATCTGCTTTATTGATATTCATGCTAATTTATCGCTCCTTTGTGGGCGATAACGAGTCGTATCAAAGTCAATATCGTAAAATGCTTTGACACCATTATAATCACAGACACAAACTAACTGTTGCTGCGCTCCGTAAATGCGCTTTCCAACGCAGTAGTCATCCATACCGAGAAAGCTGCCGGCCATAATCGTTTTCACGCCTTGAACACTATCAGTCTTATTGTGATGTAAATGACCTGAAAGAATGGCATACACCGGCTCTTTTGCCATTGTCTGAAGCGATTGAACTTTCCCAGCAGATCCATCATAATCGCCATGCACACCGAGATAGGTCTTGCCGCGAATATCAAGCAGATACATCGTATCGTCGATCTTTCTATAATGATCAAACGATACATTCTCGAAAGCTTGTAAACGAGCTTTCAAATACCACTCAACTAAATCGTCAAGACGCTCATGAATCGAAGCAATTTCTTTCTCTTCAAGCCGAGAATGATTTCCAGCAACAGAAGAGAAATAAACATTCTTAAAGTGCTGGCTTAATGTAGACAAAAACTCCGCAAGAAGTTCAGATACTCCAACGACCTGTTGAATGACATTTTCTCTGTTCGACACGGCAATAGACTTATGGATATTTCCGCTAATCAAGTCTCCGTTTGCCCATACATAACAATTCTCCGCTCCATGCAAGGCGGCAATTTCAAAGATGCGATCCAGATATTCATTAAGAAGCTGCACACAAACATCAGAGTTATAGTAATTCCAATAATTGTCTACACACGCTCCAAAATGCAAATCATTTAAGCTCACAAGCAAATCGTTTCCACTTGGTTCAATTACACATGGCACATAATCCAACCGTGGAATTACGCCAGAAGTAATTGCCCTCTCAAAAATATCAGAGTTTTCATCCTTGCGAGCCAAATCGCGCACAACTTTATTAAGAGCGTTTCTTTGATCAAAAAACCGTTGGCGTTCTTTCTTGAATTCAAGCATCTTCTGCTCAATCTCATCAAGATATGCACTTCCGAGATCCTGCGTTGCTTTCTGCTTGAAGTATTTCATCACATGATAGCCTGAATACGGTGTTACATTCGCGGCTTTACGAAGACTATCGTAATGGACATCAAGCCCAAGCAGATCAACAATATCTGACCATTCTAAATCAGAAGGGTTCTGCTCAACCTTAATCTCAATCAGCCGTAGGCCATACTCATAATTGTCTTCATTTTCAAGCTGTTTATATTTTGGATTCAATATTCATCCCTCCCATCATTGGGCGGCAACTGAATACTGCGGCGAATTGTCAGAGTAACGCCAACAACGCCGTCCCAGCGTTTTAACAGCTCTAAGAGGCTGTATGTTCTTACGGAATCAGTATCATATTCTGTGATTGTCATATCGCTGGTGTCAATTATGGCATTTTCAAAGCTTTCGCTTTTAACCACCATTGACATTATGCTTTCCTCGCTGCTGAATGATTCGCTTGCGACGAATCTCACGCTCTCGATCAATCCGTGCAACAATTTCGGCGGCGAGATGGTTTGTACTCGCAATCGCCCTCATGTTTCCTTCACTCTCTGTTGCGTAGTAATGATGCCGCTTTGAATCCTGCATCATTGTTCGCGTCACCTTGTACTCAGGATACAATTCTCTGAGAATGCGCGCTTCTTCCTTAGTTACTGGAATCATATAAAGTCTTCATTCCTTTTCAAAAAAGATGTCTGGGCTGCGGATATCGCACCGCAGCCATAGACAGGAGAATCCCGAATAGATTAGTAAATACGGTTTTCTTCCCTTAAAGGTCTTTTTCTTTTTGGTTGCAAATACTCCGTTGAACAACGGGTGTTTTGTTATATTTGCCAAGCATTATTTGGCATATTTGATAGGCAAATACTCCGTTGAACAACGGGTGTTTTGTTATATCAGACTTCAAAATAAAACATGGGGACATTTTGTGCTGTTTAGCTAACTCCTAACAACATCATGCGACGCTCCGCTGACGTCGTTTCTTCTCACGCTCATAATTGCGAATATGGATAGCCTGACAGTCATTGCAGCGCTTCTTGTTCTTCACAATACCGTCCGCCTCAAACTCTTTTCCGCAATCAATACACCGCAATTTCTTTTTGCCGAGTGGGTGATAGCCAGAGCAATTCGTACACACTTTCTGCTGCGGGGAAAGCGGAACAAAACGCTCTCCACATTTTTTGCACTGAATAGAGCCATCTGGAATATTTCGCTTGAGATTTTCCAGAACGATATCGCCAAAGCACATCCAAAAAACATTTTTCCTACGACTATTCTTGCTATGAAATAGATATTTCACAAGAATGTCACAAACATCTAAACGCTCAAGACCAAGTTCATCGAATTGCTTCAAGATATTATCCCGAATATACGCAAAGTTCGAGTCATCATCGTAAAAGCTAATCGAGTAGCGATACTGTTTTTCCACATCATTGTACAGATTCGTCACAGGTGATAAAAGTTCAATCTGTTTTATCGGATTACTAAGCATATACTGATATCTAAAAACACCAATATTCTTTGCGGCAAAAGACATCCGCTTATTAGGGACGATGTGTTCAAGCTGGTTTACAACACTATTGTTCGTTCGCTGAACCTGAGATTTTGTTTTCTTTTTAGCGTGGATAAAAAAATGCGGTGCTTTCATACTTGTAATTCTCGCAAGACGAGCATTGATTTCATCTGGTCGAGTTGGCTTATACAGTGTCTTGGCATAGTCGATACAGAAGTTGTTCTCCATACAAAGGATTTTAATTGCTTCTATATCAACATCTTCACCATTCCAAATCTTCGTAATATCATTACTAATGACACCGATATTACCGCCAGTCCATGCAGCGCGAAGCCCTTTGAAAATTTCCTCTGCCGTAATTGTAACAGCACCGGCCTTTGCCATTTCGTAATATAAAGGAACAATCCCTTCCATATTGCGCTCAGCAATAGCCACAAGTAAAGAATCTGCGCATACAAGACTTTTATCTCCATCGCAATCAAATTGCAGAATCTTTGAAATTAAGTCATGGCAGCTCGTATAGATAGCATTTTGAGAAAACCACTTTTTCGTTGCACTGGTCACAACATTTTTACGAACAGCATGTTCGCGATATAGATGTGGTGAGCGTAGACAGTCCAATTTACTTACCATGCGATAAAGATAGCAAGACACCTCTCCATCTGCAAGCAGACCAACAGGACTACGATTTCCAAGAAACAACCATTCACAAAAAGCATAGAGATCCGGAATCAAGAACATATACTTTGCGCTTAAATCAATCTTTGCCGCTCTCGCCTCAGTAACAAGATTCTTCTTGATTTGCCGTAGCATCTCTTTTGTGTACGGATCGGAGAGTAATTCCGGATAGATACTAAGACACTCCTGAAACGCATTCTTATTACGATACTGTGTAGAAGCTCCGAACACATCAAGCATGGTATTCTTATCCGATGCAATTTTAGCAATTTTGTTAATCGTCTTTCCCGCAAGCTGTTCAAGTTCATCGGGACTCAAATCCGTAAGAGTCTGAAGCATTTGATAGTTAAGCTTTGCGTCAGGGATAAAATCCTCTTCCTCATTACACTTACCGACAGTACAGCCATTCGCCAAAAACAAATCAATGTATTCCTGCCAATTCGCGTAATACTTGTACATCTTAAATTGACTTTTCGTAAAAATGACCTGAATATCCTCCGCGATTATATCATGTTCAAACCCATAGATATCTGTTACCAAACCATGATTTACAGACGGATCGCGTTCGTTTGCTTCCGAAATAAACTTATCAAACGGGAATACGGCAAGAAGCCCTTTCACCCAAGGAAGACGAACCATAGTATTCTTTGCATTACAAGAGGGAAGAACCATTCCACAGCCATCCGTATGTGTAATCGGAATTTCCATGTCCCTGCGCTCTACACTGTATGTTTTGTGATCAATAAAATCAACAGTTCCACTGACCATTGTTTCCATATCATCTACAACGATAGTCTTTCTAATGTCGAAATCTTCCCACAAATCAGTTGCGCTATTACACAGTGCAAGATATGCCAGATACTTATTGATATTGATTCCGCCAAGCTCGTTGATTTTTTGAACGCTCAGTCCACACATAATGGTTTTTTGATACTTCTCCCAAACTCTTTCCTTAATGAAAACTGTTTTCTTTGTTCTAATCTGCCCAGCAGATGCCGTAAAACAAATATAACGCTCTCCATTAAAAGTGTATCCGTTTAGGATGAGATCTTCAATCACATCAAAATAATATGTGCGAATAACCATGAAATCGTCATACAGTTTTCCTGTTTCCATGCCAAGTGTTCTTGTAAGCATCGACTCAAAAACAGAAATTACATTTTTATCAACCACATATTCAGTTCGTAACTCGCGCTGCGAGCGGTGTGCCTGAAGAAGCGATACAAGCTCAGACTTCTTAATCTTAATCATTTGGTTTGTACCACGAATTTCTTTCGCAATCTGTTTTACACGGGAATTATCCATCGCAACAGAAATCGGATCTGACTTTCCCATGCCATACAATTTACGAAACTGAGATTCAGCTTTCTCCTGCGCTATTTCTCCAGCACACAACCGCTCAATAATTTCTCGCTCTGATTTTAATTTCGATTTTGAAGAGCAGTGCTTATTGATCTCCACCTCAAGAGCCTTTTCTTCATCAGTGTAAAATGCACTCGTATCAAAACTATAAATATGAATTTGCCGATCAAGACTAATGGCTAATCACTCCTTGCCGTTATTTATTCTATATCTCTTTTCTTTTAACAAACGCTTTTCAACACACCGTTGTTCAACGGCATGTTTAGAGGCAGTTTGAACCACATCGGTTCAAATAGTGTCCCCATCAGACCATTTTTCTAATAGTTTGCGCATTCTGGAAGACGGAATATAGATATCAATTTTTCATCCTTCGAGTGGTAAGGCTGACTTATGGATGCCGCTCCGCTAAATCTGCTAATCTATCAATCTTTTGTAAATCGCCAGTCCAGAAAAGCCAGCCATCTGGATCTTCTTTCAAGGCAACAACTGAGTTCAGCTTTTGAACCGAAGCAGATCTATCATACTGCACAGTAAAGATGTCTCCTGCATGAGTCTCTACAAAATCACGATAGCGCTTAGACAAACGCAAATAATCCGGATGTTTCATGATCTGTTCAATATTCAATCGAACCAAATCACCCTCACGCAAATCCTGCGGAGCAGAGCCGCGATTCCGCATAGAAATATACATCTCTGCCAAACCGTGAGAAACACCCTTCTTCTTTGCCAGACTCCTAAACTTTCTTGCTTGTGATCTATTCATATCAACCTCTTGCCGCGATATAGCTATCAAGCAAATCAAGAATCTCTTCTACAAGAGACACCCAATTCGGATCAATCTTAATTTCATCCTTGTGATTTCGGTAATACTCAGGAGCAGAATCGCCATTAACATACCCCATGGCCTGCCAATCACAAATCATTTCTAAATACGCACAGATTTTTGTATCAACATCATAATAGGACATGAAGTCTCCATTACTGTCAATCCAATACTGCCAGTGATGGTCGTTAATATGATAGTGACGCTCCCACGCCCGTTCAAAAGCAGCATCATCAATTACTTCGCCAGCAACAGGATAAAAATGCTGACGATACGGCAAGAATTCTTCCTCAGACATTTTACTATCATCATGATTGCGGATACGCCATTCCATCTCATCAAGAATTTTAGGGCGCTGGAATAAATCAATTCCCTTTAAGGCATCGCGCAATTCCAACCATGCTTTCCGAATGTTTTCCTTGTGCTGAGCAATGTAATTCATATACTCAGTTGTTTTTTCTAATAACTCTGTCTTATTAAACTCGCTCATATTTCCTCCTACGATCTGTACATCTTTCTGATTCTAATGATATTCTTTCCAAGTAATTCGGCAGCACGAGTTACTTCTTCAACCGTCGTATTCCATCCAAACGAAACTCTAATTGTGGATTTCGCCTGCGTATAATTCAGACCAATAGCTATCAAAACATGACTCGGCTCTAAACTGCCGGCAGAGCAAGCAGAAGCGGCAGCAATACATACACCGTCCGAATTCATCAGATGAAGAATAGCCTCAGATTCAACATCGTTTATGGTGATACTCAAAATACTGCTTAGCTGATACGATCTCTCATAATGCTCATTGATTCTGATTCCTTCATCGCATACAGAATACAGCTTTTTCAAAAATGCTTCCCGCAGTACCAATGCGTCACGAGAAAATTCGTTTGGCGTTGAAAACTTTGCTGCAGTACCAAGCGCCACAATACCCGCTACATTCTCCGTGCCAGCCCTTACACCAAATTCCTGCCCACCGCCATATATAATCGGCTCAATATGCTTTTTAAGACCACCACGCACATACAAAGCTCCAACACCAATCGGCGCACCAAACTTATGCCCACTGATAGACAGCATATCAATTCCGCAAGAATTCACGTTGACATCAATATGACCAACCGCTTGCACCGCATCCGTATGAAATACCGCGCCATAATAATTACAAAGATCCGCAATGCCTTTTACATCCTGAATGACACCGATTTCGTTATTCACCCACATGACAGACACAATGCCTACATTGTCTTCTTTGAGATACTTTTCAAGCTCAAATAAATCCACCTGTCCATATGTATCAACAGAAAGCGGCTTTACAACTATTCCAAGGCGCGTCAGTAAATTGCGCTGGTTCAAAATGGCATGATGCTCAATTTTACTAACAAGCATTACATTATGGTTCGTTGCATTTAGAGCAGATGCCATTCCGATAAGCGCCAGATTATCCGACTCAGATCCGCCAGAAGTAAAAATAATCTCATCTGGGCTATCCGCGCCAATTAGCTTAGACACATCATAACGAGCTTGATAAATGGCTTGATGTGCTTGCCGGCCAGCAGAATGAAGAGAACTTGGATTTCCGCATTTCCCAACACCATACCAATAGTCCAGAGCTTCACGCACAGGCGGTCGAACGCTCGTTGTCGCTGCATGATCTAAATAAATCATCTTTTTCTCCTTTATGGGTGGACGGGCAAAGCCCGTCCGCGCCATGCTATCATAAAAATTACACACTAACATTTGAATTGTTAGTATATGTCATTCACACACTCCGAAAAATAAGCATGTTGATTTTCTTGTAAGATGCTTTCGTAATACGGAATATCTTCCGATTGCTCAATAGGAGTAAAATCATCACATCTTTTATCACATAAACACTTGTCAGACCAATAGCATCCATGACAAGTCAAAGCATTGTCGTTCATATTTCATTGTTCCTTTCCTCTGTCACATGCGCATCATCTCCTAACATCTCCAATCTTTTTAACCTGCCCTTTTCAAGACGCGCTTTGGAGGCGGCAATCTGTGCCTCCGTCATAACTACTTTCTTTTTTGGTTTTACTTTGAACCATTCTGCTGGAATATGAGCAATCAAACTTCCATCCGGATTCACATGCCGAATCTCCACCTCATCTGGATACTGCTCTTTAAGCTTCCATATCTGATTGATCCACTTCGTTTCACTACTAAAAAATGTTGCAATCTTTTCTCCAGCAACATGATCAATAGCTGTTTCTCTAATATCACCCGTCATGTGCTTCACCTATATATTCCAGTAGAAATTCTTTGATTTTCCTTTGACACTGAACTTCTGGTTTGGCCGAAAAACTCTGAATCGCACAGCACTTTCCACCACAAACAACATCGCACAATGTAAAAATCGGAATTGCAGCCAAAAGACAGGAAACATCGTCTATATCAACTAAATTCTTATTTTTGTTTTCCATTGTCATCCTCTACATAAACACATCGGTCAAAATCAAAAACCCAAACAAAAGGATTCTGTTCCCACCCGATCTTAGCTCGTTTCTTCTCTGATAAACCACTGTTCCATTTAGACGCAAAGGCAAGCTCAGGCGATAAAACACCTGGCAACCAAATACCCTCTCGTTCGATATCATCAAGTGAAATATCATGTAATCGTTCTACGCGAACATCTGTGATTCTTATAAAATTCCTTGCAGCATCATTTGGCATTTGAACAGACGGTTTCCAGTTGAACAAAAGGTAGCCTTGCGGCGGATCTCTGTCCAAACGATACACATACTTGCCATCAATCATTGCCCATGTTTCTTTTAGAGCAAGAATATCTCCCTTTTCGTATGGCGGCTTAATGACCTTGCGCTCTTCTTCTACATCTTTGGCATCCAATAAAAATCCCGCTTCGGTCATTTCTCCACCTAAGATATCTTGCTTATTCATGGCAATGCGAAAACAATGCTTTTCATTTTCAACGATTTGTCTCAACGCATCGCCATTAAGCCTTATGTACTTCACACTCATATTCGCACCCTGATTCCTCCTTACACATGAGTCCATATCTGACCACTTACTATTTTAGAAATTAGATTCGCAGATACTTCATATTGATTTGCTAATTCCTTTCTGTTGCACCTTACACCAGAACCTCTTGGTATGTAGTTCATACGAATTTCTCGCACATCGTCCTCAGTCAGTTTCGACATACCATTACAGCTTCCGGCATAAGCGCCGAGGTGTGACAGATATCCGAGTTGTGCCGGCACATCATAGTCGATCAATTCAAGATCAACGGCATGAAAGTAATTTTCCTGCCTTGTACACCATTCAAGGTTATCCACCCAATTGTGCTGCTTGCATCCATCAATATGATTGACAATCTCATACCCGATAGGATTCGGAATAAAAGTTTCAGCAACACACCGATGTATTCTCACATTAAGCCGATGTCCAAACACAGAAATGCAAACCTGCTGATATCCGCCAGCACCATAACCGCAAGAGTAGAGCTTTCCGGTAATAGCACTTCGTATTCTGCCGAAAGTAGACACCTCAAACCGCCATGAGTAATCAACGCCCTGATATATAGCCCCGTGCCATACTTCGTTATCAAAATCCCGAAACACCACAATCACTCCCAAATATTATTGTGCCAGAATCTTGTCTGCTACGGAGTCGTAATATCGCACCCAAAGATGTTGAATAAGGGCTTTTCTATGCGGCTGCTCCAAACGATCAAGTACATCAAGAAGTTCCTTAATTGCTGTGTCACTCTTCTCAACAATGCTCAAAACACGCCATACTTCGATTCCAAATTCGTTTCCGTAATTCTTTTGCAGTTCAGCCGGAAAAGTCTGCTTAGCAACTCGTTCACTAATATTACCCATTGGTTTCACCAGAATCTTTCGGAATAAAACCATTGCAATTACGCAACCATATGGGATCGAAATTGACAGGCCACATGAACCATCCGCTCATAACGCCATGCTTCTCAGCGCGAATGTCCAGCTTTGCAGCTTGGAGAAAATTTGCTGACTCAAACATGGAAAACAAATTTGTATCGTTTCCAGGATAGTGACAACAGCTATGCGCGTCGCCTGGGACATCACCTCTGTATTTGCACTTATAACACATTCCTAATTCATACATGATCTTTCACCTCACGAGAAGATTGCCTAAGCCGCTCAATAGCCCTACGCAATCTTAAATTTTCTTTTTCAAGCTCGTGAAGCTGAACATCATAACTGACAACAGATCCCGCAAGCTCCATATTTTGCTCTATCAGGTCTTCAGCTCTGGTACGAACCAAAGCAACAAAGACACACGCATTACAATCTTCATCCCACCACGCACACTGTTCACCAATACACTTTGATCCAACGCCGCCCCTGATAGAAGCAAGTGGGCAATATTTCTCATTTTCCACGCTTAATAAACCTCCCACTTATAATCAAAACAGCGCCGATAGCCACCTTTGCCAGCACCACCGACCTTTCCTCTCCGGATCAGACGATTTGAATAATTGCGGTAATACTTCTTAGCTTTTGAATTCTTAGGATAGACGATATAAGCACCTTTGCGATGCCAGATATCACGCACATAGCATCCTTCAATAGCCCGCATCAAATCATTGCGCTTTTTCACGCGCATTTTTCTTCGATACGCCTTACCAGTCTTGCGCTTTCCCGTTCGTTCAAAATTATCTTTCTGGCAGAAAGCATCCCCACAATACCCACCAACAAAGAAAGGAAAATCAACCTTATCACACCCGCAATGGTCATACTGAAAAATACCAGCCTCATCAGCGTTGCGATATCTTCTTTCTACATCTTCTGAAATAGGGCATTCGTCACAGCAGAAATAGGCAGATCCAACATCAATCATTCAACTCACCTCAGTATCGTAATTGCTCCTATGAACTCTCTTTACCATAGCCCAACCATCATCAGTTAGCTTTTTCTCATAACCATAGCGTGTCAGCGCCCGCTCGTAAAAACGAAACCGCCGATGATCCTCACCGTAAACAACGATCTTTGTCTCAAATGTCTCTGATAGAAAGACTTCATTCTCAAATTCGAGAAGTTTATCTCTACACCAGATAAGAGCATCAGCGCCGCAGCGTCCAGTGTACTTCAAAGAAATATTGTTATCCTTGGTCTGATCGAAATAGCCATTTAAGGCTTTCTTTTTGTCTGCCACCGCAAATACGACATGATACTCGACGGATCTTGACCGGTAGAAGCGATAAAACGCAACCATACAATACTGCCCGTTTGAGAGCCTATGTCGCTCGTAGTAGCATTCGTTTTCACTATTCCATGTCATCGTCTTGATCCTGCGGATGACAACGCGGGAATGGACAGTTATCACAATCAGTACCATCACAACATCCGCCATCATTCCTAAGTGCGCAAACAATCACATAGTAAATAGCGAAAATAGCAAAAATCAAACCAAGAAGAGTCAGTACATCATCAATTTTCATATGGTTTAACTAATTCCTTTACTCGTTTTTTCAATCCACTCAGTAAGCAAATCCCTCATACGCTTACTTGGCAGATACAAGTTGATTTCTTCACCGTTTCTAATTGCAGAACGCCAGATCCACTGAATCATAGTTGACAATGCGTAATGGTCGTTATCAAAAATCACGCCTTTGCTTGCATAATAGTGGACGATATCGCCATTCGCAAAAAGATTGATTGGGTAGGCCAGCGCTCGACAATGACTAAATTGGTTAGTTGCCTTTGCATTAAAGACTACAGATGAGTTCCAATAACCCTTTCCTCTGATCCGCCCCCAATACTCCTTGTAAGTACCGCACATTCGCTCTGGCACCGGAATATCACCGCTTCGCTTTTGAAAGTAATTCATCAAATTGCGGCGAACCTGATTCACACCGTCTGTTTTCGACTTATACCAGTTCATAGAAAGCGCGTGTTTCATATCGCCAATGCTATTGATACGCTGACCGTCATCAATATGAATCATATCTTTCAACCGATACACATAATCCGGAACATACTCCGGTTTGTCGGAAAAGATATATCCTCCGCCCTCAGTGCGACGAATGCCGATATTCACATACGGAATGTTGTTGATCTGCATAAACAGATCCATTTCTGAGTTTTTGAACAGATAGGTAAGCACAAACACATCTTCAACAGCTTCCAGCAGCTCTTTTGAGAAGAGCCAGTACCACACATTTCCGTTCTGCTTTGATTTGTTATAAACCAGTGGTCTTGATGCCATGAGGCGAAACATATGGGAAAATACGCCGCCCTCATATGGCTTATCAGTTCTGCGGTATTCGTCCGGAGCAGCCTCATAAACATAGCCGGCATCAATGGCAAGCTGGATATCAGAATAAGCAATCTGCTTATCCGCCTGCAGCACGGTCACTTCTTCATCAATGATGATGCAGTATCCATTTTCTTTTAGGAGCTGGATCGTCTCTGGAGTATAGTACATAAGACACTGATGTGTCGATGTAATATTGCGCCCCTGTCGGATCAGCCCCAATGTGTGCATCGCCTTAGAAAAGAAATATTCGGGGAGTCTGTCACTCGGCTCAACAAAATCTGCTTGAGGGCAGTTGTTCTTAATTCTTTCCGCTTCTGGGAGGTACGGAGTGATATAGAGAAACTTCTTTTCCGGATGAGCATTGATATAGCCAATCGTCGCGCTGGTCTTTCCGCTGCCCATAATAGCATCACATACTCTGACCATCTTCGTCTACCTCATCATCAAAGCTTTCTTCAAAATAGTCACAGTATGTTTCATCTGGAACGCAATACGAATACGGCTCCCAGAAACTCACACGATCTACGGAAATATAATCAACCGAAGCATCCTCTCCATAGCGGACTTTCAAACAGACTGGAATACCCAGACGATTTCTGATAATGGACTCGACAATGCCTGCCTGCTGCGAAGAAGCGGCTTCAACATAGCAACCCTTATGAACATTGTCAATCAGATTCCGATAAGAGTAGGTGGACATTTCGTGGCTTTCCAGCTTCATGACATCTTCGTATGCGGGTTGTGTTTTACGTCTCATTTTCAGCCTCCAAAGTCATCCGATTTTCCGCGTTTTCGACCGAGTTGGTCGAAAATAAAGAAATTTACATGGCAAACATACCGTTGTTCAACGCATTTCTTGTGTCCGTACCCCTTAATACCGGACAAATCTTTTTTGTTTGTAGCAATGGAATAATCATCACCCTACGAAATCATGGTCTGAGACTATATTGATGCACATGTTTTTGTAGAGAGCTTTGTCTTCCTCATCGGTAATGCCAAGGTAACGCAAAGTCACTTCTGGAGAACTATGTCCAAACGCTCTTTGTAACATGGTAATGTCCAAATTTGCCTTTTCACTATTGTACTTGTACTGATGCCATCCCCATGTTTTACGGCAGGTGTGAGTACCGATATTCTGCTTCAGTCCGCAAGCTGCCGCTGCTTCTTTCAGAACCTTACGAAAAGTACCGACCTGAATAGCACCACCTTCTCTTGATGGAAAAAGATATCCTTCTGAGTGTAGATATGCACCTTTAATTGGAAATGCCCATTCAAGAGCGTCCTTACAAGCAGCGTTCAGAAAAACAGTTCTATGCTTCTTTGTTTTACTTTGATAGATGTCGATTCCATCCGATGTATCTTCTTCATCTTCAATCAGCCTTACAGAACCATCTGGAGAGAATACTTGGTTCATCTTCAAATCCAAAAGCTCATTTGCTCTTAGTCCGAGATTGATGCCTAAGGTGAATGCAAGCACATATTTGTTATCCTTATGCTCATACAACCAATTTGCCATAGCAATAATGTCCTTATGAGTCTTGATAGGATATACGGTTTGGCGTTCACCAGTCTTGCAGTTATTGGGTTTCTTCTTGCTAAGCAGCTTCTCAATCTCTGGGTGTAAGGTGATTTGTAGGATCGTACCTTCGGTAGACTGATCCATATTCATCACTCCTTGCATATTGTTTAGCTAATTCTTTAGAAGCAGAAAAAGCGTTGTTCAACGAACAATCCTTACATAAGATATTATACCACAAATCGGTCTAAAGTCAATAAAAATCGGATAGAAAATATTGTTTGGTTAATTCCACTGATTTGCAAATTCGATGGAAGTGCGTTGATTAAGGCATATTTCGCAATAAGAAATTATGAAAATATATTTTTGTATGTAGTTCAGAAGACGAAGATCCAGCGTTGATTAAGGCATTCTTCCGAAGAGAAGTCTGTAACAGAAGATATTTATGTTTGTAAGGGAATATGTCGTTGATGAACGGTGTGTTTGAGAGATGGTGTTTGGTGAAAAAGATAGAGGCGTGGAGAAGAGGGTACAAAGCCAAATTTTTGGCGTTGCTGAGGTCTCGAAAATGTGAACCGTCCCCCGTCTTTTGTATGGTCAAAACTGGCGTTGATCTCCGTTAGTTCCGCATACTCCACAAAAGCAGAACCGAAAAAGCGGCGTTTCTGCTGCTGTCCGTGTCTGCCGGTGCTGTGCTGGCTCTGGCGGTTGATCTGCTGGGCGTTCGGTGAGACGGGGAGAAAAGCGGCGTTTTACTGTCGTTTTCTCTTCGTTCCCTCTCTTTTTCTCTTCTCTCTTCGTCTTTCTGTCTCCGTCTGTCTCTGCTCATGGTCTACAGTGCCGCGCTTCTGGCTCTCTGGCTCTGGCTCGATCTCTGCGGCTCTTCTGGGGCTGGCTGTCTGCTGTCGGTCGTGTCTCCGCTGCCGTCGTGCTGGCTCTGGCTCTTCTGGCGTTCCGCTTCTGGTTTTGATCTCTGGGCGGCTCTGCCGCTGGTGCTGTCTCCGCGTCTTCGTCCGTGTCCGCTTCTGGGGTTGGTGCTTCGTCCGCTCCGGTGCTGTCTGGGCGTGTCCAGGCGTTCCCGTGTCCAGTGCTGCGGCTCTTCTGGGGCTGGTGCTGGGAGACGATGCAGGCCAAAAGGATATGGCAGAATGCACAATTATGTAAGGCTGTATTTGTATGATATGCTATTAGCATATTGCACAAAAAGATGGCGTTTTTGGCTTGTCATTTTTACATCTTGTCAAGATATTATTTAGCTATTTCCTATTGCAAATTCCGCTTTTGTGTGGTATACTCTACTTGTAAGGTAAAGGAAACGAGATCGACGGCGGCGGGTGCGCCGCTACTGGACGTTTAAAGGAAGTAGTTAAATAATACGATGGAGGTAAAAATCATGAATAAGCTGTCCGCCCTTGTCCCTCTGAAAAGCAAGATCACCGTCTACGTTCCCGCTACGGTATCCGTAGATCAGGAAATTGACAACGCCGCATATATCGAGCGCGTCGCGCGTACTCTGTCCGCCTGTTTCGGTGGTGCTACGGCTTCGCCGGTTCGCGGCTATTGGGTCTCCGATTCTGGCGAGCTGGTGAAAGAGTCAACGACAATGGTTTTTGCGTACTGCTCCACGGCTGACGCTGAAAAGTATATTGATGATGTCGTTTCCCTCTGCTACGAGCTGAAGCGCGAAATGGGGCAAGAAGCGATTGCCCTTGAATACAACGGCGAAATGTATTTCATCTAATCGAGTAAAACAGCGGCGGCGGGTTCATTCCCGCCGCGCCGGTAAAACGAAAGCGGGGTTTTGAAATGAAAGCAACGAGAAAGCAAATCAAGGTAGCAAACGAGATCGCGGCACGGTTTAGCGGATGGCACGAGCCGCAGGAGATCGCGGCGATGTATGACGAACTGGAAAAAATCGGCGTTTCTACTGGCTGCATCACAAACCGGCAGGACTTCCCGAATCTTGGATGCTGGCAAGGTCATTGCGAATGGTATATAAACGGCGAGGAAGTAGAAAACAGCGTTTTTGTGTACTCCGTTTATGAAGGGAATCCGAATATCACGCGCAACGATTACAACATTTACTTTTCTTAAAATCCCGCCTGATGATGGTTAGATGGTGACTAACCGAAACGGCCACGGCTGGCCGTCGTGGGAAACCGAAATACAACGCGCTGCGGCGCTGGTCAATGAAATGAGGTAAACGAAATGAAAAAGTACAATGTCAAGTCGATCATGTCTCGCGCCTGGGCTATCTATCACGAAACCGATAAAGGCGATGGCCTGCGCCCTGTGTTCGCTCTCTGTCTGGCTATGGCATGGGAAGACGCAAAGAACACACCGGAAAACATTCTGCACCAGTGGGCGGCGATGGATACCAAAGCGCAGATCAATATGCTGACGGCTAACATCAAGAAGGCAGCAAAGAACGAGATCGGATACAGCACGGAAGATCACTATGCAGAGTTTAACGAGACTGTCGCGTGGTTCTTGAATCATCACGGAATCGACGGGCTTGTAAATGAAGCTTGGGTAAAGCTGGCGGAACGGCTGGATGCTGACTATCTGGACAAGCTGAACGCAAAACGCGCCGCGTCTGGTAAGGTCAATATTTCTCTGGTGGCTCTGGTGTATCGCAGCGCAAAGGATGCAATCCGCGCCGTTTATCGTGACGATATCAAACACGGACGCGCCCGCGTTCACGAGATCACCGACAAGAACGGCGAGAGCCGCGACTATCTGGACACGATGGCAAGCACCGGCAAGGATGAGACGGCAAGCACCGCAACGCTGCGCGTAGCGCTGGAACAGTTTGTAAACAGCCGCGACGAGGTCGACCGCATGATTATTGAATGCAAGCGCGACAATTACACGGAACGCGAGATCGCGGAAGTTGTCGGAATCAACCGCGCCGCCGTTCATAAGCGCATTGACAAGATGCGCGAGGCTCTGCGGAACATCGGCCTTACACCTGCGGAAGCTGTGGCGTAAGGAAGTAGTTAAACAGCATGAGCGCCGCTCCGGTAGGAGCTGGGGCGGCTGCTCTGAAAAAAAATCTTGAACGATGGTAAGCAAACGGCGGGAACGCTTGGAGGGTGTAGCGGATGGATGCAAACAAAACTTTTCAGATGATTGAAAAAGCCTTTTCAGATAAGCGGCCTGTAATGGTAACGGATGGAACGGTAACGCGCCGCGTGGTATCCGTTGGATTGGCGGAACAGCTCTACATTCACACGGAGACGGGCGAATGGGTGGAGATCAAGCGGAGCTTTTGCGGTCTGACTTTGGACGGCTGGGGCTTGCTGGATACGGCGGAAGGCTTGCTTATTGCGCCTGAATGGTGGATTGAAAACGGAACGGATGACGGGAACGGAGGAAAAGAAAATGTATGAGCGGAGACGGAGAAGATCAAAGACGCGCTCGCAGGTGATGCTGCAGCAGCGTTTGATGGGGCTTTTGCTGGTGGTGCTGTCCGTGGTGATGCTGATTGTTTGCGCACACGGAACAACGATAGAAGACCGTGACGGAACGGGTGCTTTTATGGTGCTGCCGATGGGCTTGTATCTCATCTTTACAAAAAATATCTGCATCTACTGGTAAGCAAGCGGAAAATCTGGCGGGTAGATATAACAGGAGGATGAAACATGCAAAGCTTTACACAAACGGAGATCAAGTGGATGATCGGAGCGCTCAAAGAAAAAGCGCGGGCGTATCATGAAGCCGCTCGCATGGCGGACGGCGCGGATAATAGCAATAAATCTTTGGACGGTTCACTGTATCGTCTGCGGGAGGAACAGTTTAATGCGATGGCCTACAAGCTCCAGAAAGTGCTGGACGGCAAGAGCAGGCGCGTAGAAATTACATTGTAACTAAATGGAGGTAGCAATATGCCGAGCGTAACTCGTGAGCAGGTCAACAAGTGGAACGCGAAACTTCAAAACGGTTTTCGGTTCGATATTCAGCGCTATGTCGTTTGGGGCGAGAAACAGATCAAGAAGTCTATCGAGCTGGCGGATGGTCGGATTCTGACCGCTGAGATTCATTACCGCGACGCACGGGAGGGCTACAAGTATATCGGGAATGAGGCTTGCATCTCTCTGGCAATCTGGACGCGCTGCGAAAACAGCGACATGATGAAATCGGAGGGCATGGGCTATCACGAGGTTCTGGGCGCGGTTCAGCCGAAAAAGAGCTATGCGGATCTTGTCAAGCTATCCGCTGTCATGGATGAGCCGAAGATCTTGGAGATGATGAACGCGCACATGAACGCCTTAAATAATCCTTGGGTTCTTGGAGGTCGATAACTCATGCAGCGGAAAGAGTTTGAAAACAGAATCAAGAGTCTTTTGCCGAAAGCGGCGGATGATGTCGTGGAGTCCTGGGCGGAATATGCGACGGAGTTAGATCAGGACGGAACGGAAGCGGCGGCGGATTTTTACGACAAGAATTATATAGCGCTGCTGCTTGTCAAACAGCGTCGCGGCGAAGAGATTGCAACACAGCTTTTTAACTTTGGTAAGCGCTTTACATTCAATTATTTTGAGCTGCAAGGCGCGGCGGAAAAGCTGGAAGCCGGCTGGTCGCTGGATGACACCGTAGAATATACGGTTGAAAATGGCTGCGATGCTACACCGGAGGAACAGAAAGCATTCTGGGATGCGCTGACAGCATTTTGGGCGGAAGAAAACAAAGAAAATCTTTCGTAAAGGTATGCAAATCCATTTTTCCACTGGTAGATATAATAGGAACGCTAAAAATAAAATGGGGGTTGAAACATCGGATGAAACGGAACAGAAAAGCAACGCATATCCAGTGGGATGTCGATGAACCGGAGGATATGGAGTCTTTACCAACGGAAATTGATATTCCGGATGGAATGACGGATATTGAGGAAATTTCCGACTATATCACAGATCAGACGGGCTTTTGTCATAACGGATTCATCGTGGAGGGCTGAATCATGTCGGTCATGAAAATGTATGTCGAAGAATATCTCAACGCTGAGCAGGTCGCAGAAAATTTCTATATCATTCACCTGTCTAACGGAAAAGAGATCGAGGTCACAGAGCGTCCCGTGCATAACGGGAATGTGTGGGACTGGAAAGTAGATTCTCAGGTGTTTGACACGGATAACTACGCGCTAAACTATCTGAAAAAGCTGGTGGCGGAGAAGCTGACCGGAAAGCGGATTCTCTTGCACAAGAAACGGGAAAAGCCTGATATTTGCGGATATGCCTGCCGTTTTCCTGGCGAATGTAACCGCGCTTTATGTAGTGACTGTCCCGTTGCGGAGGCGTTCTTTGCAGAACGCGATGGCGTGGAACTTGTTTATGCGATATGAGATAGAAAACATCTGAATAAGTTTTGAAAATCTGGCGGAATGGAGAAATCTGTTCCGCCTATTTTTTTGCGTATGTGGTAAGCAAACGCTTGTTTCTATGAGTAGATATAATAGAAATTCTTGTTGGAGGTGTCCACGATGGCGGAACATTCTTTTGAAATCAAGATTATTGTTACAACGGATGACATTGTGAATCTGCTGGCCTGCGAGGGCGGCGGCTTTGATTATTGGGCGGAAATTTGCTGGAACGAAAAGGATTATGAAGCGGCACGAAATCGCATTTTGCATCGTGGAAAGAAAGATCGGATGATTTGCTATGAAGAGATCGTAGCGGAAATTTTGGAAGCTGGCGAAAAGCTTACGATTTATGATCGTGAAGAAGACAAAGATCACGAGCTGACACTGGATAAGCTGCTGACCGGTTTTAGACTTTATGCCGATTCTATGCACGGTCTGAATATGGATGACTTTGATGCGGATGTAGCAGATCAGATTTTGCAAAACGCGGTTTTCGGTGAGGTCGTGTACTCGTAAAAAACTTGTAGGACAGTATGCAAAGGTCATTTTCGATAGGTAGTTATAATAGAAAGGGTGATAAAAATGCTACTGAGTGAAATCAATAGCGAATATCAGAAAAAACGGATGATTGTCTATAATGCGGACGGCACGAAGCCGATTGTTCATAATATCGAAGTTGCTCCGATTTTCGGAAATATCTATATGAGCAGGTTGGAAAAGAGCGACACGCGCAGTTATGCGGCTTGCGATTTGTATTTGTATCTGGAAGATCACGGAGTTGGTCTACTGGTCGGCACGGCGGCGGAGGATGATAGCTTGGAGCTTGTTGAAGAACAGGTTCGGCGCTATCGTGTCGGCTCTGATGGTGAATTTTTGGCAATGATACGAGATTGCATCAGCACTAATTCGTATATCAGTCTTATCTATATCGAGTTGGTAAAGCTTTTGGATGAATCTCTCGTTCCTGGATGCTTTGAAGCGCGGAAGATTTTCGCAGAGAAACAGAAAGCAAGGCGTGAAGCAGAGCGGGCAAAGCGTGAGGCGGAAGAAGCCGCTTATGTGAACGAGCGGAACGAAGCAGCACAAAAGAAGATCGCTCAGGCCATTGAAACTTTGAAGAATGGCGGACGTCTGGTCAATTTTGATGTTGAAATCTTCAAAGGGCGTTATGACAGTAGCTCGTACAGCATTTTCAATTATCTGGCGCGTCAATATGGTGTAAAAATCCCGATTAAAACGCAAGGCTGGATCAATAGCAGTCTGTTGGATATCACGGTCAAAGATGGAAAGATGAGCGGCGGACATATGAGCGGAAAAAATCAATCGACTGTCATTTACAAATATATGAATCAGTTGATTGAAGCGGTTAGAAAGGATGCGTGACCAAATGGAAAGCCACATTAAAATCAAAGCTACAGTACAAGAAATGAGAGAGTTTTTTGAGAAAGATAGCGGTGTGCGTTATTATGAGATTAAAGATAAGCGCTACACGCAGGCGGAATTGGATGCCATGTCTAATGAAAAATACAATAGTGAGGTGTTTACATTTTCCGTTGTCTATCGGCACATGGAGTTAGGAAAACCGTTGACCGGCGCATTTACCATTGTAGGGCTGACGAAAAAGATGGATGCGCTCAGAAAAGCCCGTCATCTGCTATGAAAAATTATATCGTATCGCAAGATAGAAAGTCCGGTCTCTGGTATGCACATATGAGAGGATACCAGCATGTTCCCGTTTCTGGTAGCTTTTCTGAAAAGCGTCGTGATGCAGCCGAGTATGCGAAAATGTATAACGGACTTCCGCATAAGGTAGAAGAGATCGAGCGAAAAAGAAGAGAAGTGTTTGAGAAGGAAATGGAAAAAGCCTGAGAATATCTCAGGCTTTTTTTGTTGCTTAGTAAGCAAAATCAAGTTTTTATCGGTAGTTATAATGTGGAGGCAAAGCGCCGCTTGAAATCGACATGCTGTCGTTCAAAGCAAGAGCAAATATCAGATCGCAGGCCGGTTTTCTTTCGATTGAAAAATCGGTTTAGTGTATTTGTGATTTGCTTTTGGCTTGCCTCTGCAACGAAAAACTGTTCGGATTCATAGCCGCTTTTCGTTATGTAGTTGATCTGAAAAACGATGATCGGCTTGCTGCGCGATGTTTTCAGCCCGATATATGTATGACAGTCAGAAATGATGTTCCAAAAGGTGTCTGAATGAGCCGCTTGCATTTTCTGCATCTCTTTAACGGTGTAGCAAGTTTCCAGTGCGTCATTGATGATGTATTGCTGGATGACCTGTGGAAGATCGCCGGTATACGGAAGCAGAATCTTGTCGTGGTATGCGCTGATGAACTGGATGTCGCGGAAAGAGATTTGCAAAGCTGCTTTTAACTGGCGGATGCGAAGAGCGAGATCGCATTTTGTATTGTTATTCATTTGTTGTACGCTCCTTTCATGCTCTAATAATAGCACAAAAACGGCGAAAACTCAAGCAAAATGAACATTTTTACGATGATTTTGTGCGATTTATTGTATATTTTGCACAATGAATATGGATGGATAAAATTCTGTGTTTTATACATGAACAGCAACTACAAATGTTGAAAGGTCTGGAGGAAGATGCTGAATGACTTCGTTTGATGGAGATAAAAAGGTCAAAACGAAATATACTGCGGAATTTGTTACAGATAAAAAGGACTACGCCTATATTATCGGCGGTCGTTATAACGATGGCGAGCCGTGGGAGAAATATCAGAAAAAAGAGTTTGATACTCTGGACAATGCGCTCGAATTTTATATGCGCGGTCTTGTGGACGAGTCCTTTTTAGATATCAAGCTCTTTGAGCAGATTTTTGTAGATGGCGTTTGTCAAAGAGAATCGTTTATCGAGCCGCCGAATACACTGCGCTTTTATCTCCGCACCACGGTCAATAAAGAGCTGGAGAAAGAAATCCGCTCTTTGCGCGAGAAAAATGAGCGATTGAATGCAACTGGAGAGCTGATGCGTGAGTTTGTTCGCATGTACCATGTAGAAGATCGTCTCGATGAGTTTATCAAAGAAAAATCAAAAATTCAGTAAGCAACCGCTCCATTTGGAGGGTAGTTGTAATAGGGAAACCTAAAAATTAAAGGAGGATTCAAAAAATGTCTGTCAATCTCAACAAGTCTGGTCTCGGTAAGTTTGCGGGTATGCACGGCACGATTTTCAAGTCGGAGATCGCCGCTGCCAAACCCAGCAAGCAGATCGTCGGTAAGGGTATCGGCAAGGGCTGTAACTATCCGATGGATTCCGATGCGGAGTTTGAGAAGCGTCTGCGCCGCTATGAGCGTAAGAAGCAGGCCGAGGAAGCTGCCGCTGCTGCTGCGGCGGCTGGCACGATGGAGGCGTGATACATGTTTGATGGTAAGCCTGTCTGGAAGCAGGATAATTTCACATATGAAGCTGTAAAGGTTGGTGACTATGTGGAGCAGGCAATCGTAGATGCTGCAATGGATTGTGTGCCGCCCGCTTGTATGCGGGCAGACTGCTCCCAGATGGGCGAGCCGTATTCTGACAGAATGGATGAAAAGACTGGCAGATGGAGAGATACTTACGAAACTTTCCGTAAGGTCGGCGGTGAATGGCCTAACGGTATCTGGGAGTATTGCGGACACTGTTTCATAGGTGAAACGGTTGAGCGTGGAATCGAGCCGTATCATATCTGAGATAAGAGGTGCGTGTATGAATGATATCGAAAAGGTCAATGTAGCTCCTGATGGTTATTTCCAGCGCATTGTAAAGCCGTGTTTGCTGGATTTGCGCAAGCGCAAGGACGATGCAAAGACGGATATGGAGCGCGGATATTATGAAGATCGCTATGCGGCACAAGCGAAAGATTTTGCGCAGGCGTTACATATTTCTGCGGAGGTGCTGGATGAATTGATCGGAGGTGTTTGAAATGAAGAAGATCATCGGCTAAAAAGCGGCGCAGTTTTGGAATGGTGTCTGCGAAATCAAAAACCATACCCCATTTTTCATTTTGTAAGTAAGCAAAACTCAATTTTTGAGGGTAGATATAATAGGAGGTGTTTTCAATGAAAACTTGTAAGATCTGCGGATGTTCTTTTGATGAAGAAAATTGCGAAGGTGTCGTTGTCAACGAGGGTATGGATAGCGAATACTTTGTTTGTTGTGATTGTGTTCCGGATGAATGCAACAATGGGCATATCATTTCTTGTGAAAATTGTGGTTCGTACTTTTCTCCCGATAAGCTGCACGATGAGCATATCGGGGGTTTTACTTTTACTGAATGCCCGTCTTGTGGGAAAGATGTGGTGGAATGTGTATCACGAGAAGAGTTTGAGGAAGAGCATTTCCTTTCTAAATACTCCGTCGTTGTCAAAATGGGCAATTATTCTCGTGGATATGTAATTTCCGCTCAGAATCCCACCGATATGATGAAAAAGCTGATGAAACGCGCTGAGCTTTGCTCTGCTGCTGAGATCATATACTCCGAAATCCTTATAGATGAGGATGTGATTAAATGAGTGGTTTTACACTGAGAAATAAAATCGAAGAGGCAAAAGCAATATATTTGAAGCGTGATAGAAAGCTTGATTGGCAGTGGACAGATGAGGGACTTCCATATGCAATCATGGACTATCATAGCTGCATCGGTTCGGTTTTAGACTTTACGGATGATGACTGGCAGGCCGCTGAGGAAAATGGTTTTTCTCGTTCGGATGTTATTGCGCTATGCGAAGATAGTGAGGGTGAATAAATGACAGAAAAAGATATTGTAAATGTTCTGTATCGTGACGGATATCATGCTGCTGCAAAGCTGATTGAAAAGAAGTCTGAGGTAATCGAAAGCAGAAAATCTTTGATGCTGTGGAGAGATGACTTCACCAGTGAAAATAAGTGGGCATCTCTTTGTGCGGCGCTTGGCGTTCCGGAAGATACGGTTACGCTGGAGCTAAAATGCAACATTGTAGCTACATTCCCGTATAAAAAATAATTTCAACGGCTGGTAAGCAAAGCCGAAATTTTAGGGGTAGATATAATAGAAAGCCCAAAACAATCATCACAAACTACTTTCTACTTTAAGGAGGATTCAAAAATGGCAGCGAATGTTGAAACTATGTTTTATGTGCGTGAGAAGCCTTGGCACGGCCTGGGAGTTGAGGTTCAGGAGGCGTTGAATAGCGCTGACGCGCTGAAAATGGCCGGCCTTGATTGGGAGGTCAAGCAGAGAAACATTCAGGTTTGCGGCGGCGCAAAGATCGAGAATTACAAGGCGAATGTCCGCAGCACGGATGGTCGTGTGCTTGGTGTTGTCTCTGACCGCTATCAGATCGTACAGAATAAAGACGCTTTCAGCTTTACCGATGAGCTGATCGGCGGGGATGTTCGCTATGAAACCGCTGGTAGCTTGCAGAATGGCAAGAAGATTTGGCTGCTGGCAAAGATGCCTGAGCGTGAGGTCGTTGGGGATAAGGTTGAGCCGTACCTTTGTTTCTCAAATACGCACGACGGCAGCGGTTCTATCCGTGTCTGCATGACTCCGATTCGTGTTGTTTGCAACAACACTTTGAATCTTGCACTGAATAGCGCGAAGCGTCAGTGGGCAACAAAGCACGTCGGCAATATCGACGAGAAGATGCAGGAAGCGCGTATGTGTCTCCAGCTTGCAGATGCCTACATGGATGAGCTTGCTGTTTGCGCAGATCGCCTTGCAAACACGACGATCACCGACGAACAGCTTGATAAGCTGCTTGACGAGATGTTTCCTGTTGATGATGACGATACCGAGCGCAAGAAGAACAGCGTGAAAAAGGCAAAAGACGAGTTCATGATCTGCTATTTCCGCCCTGATATCATGAAGTTCCTTAACACTGGTTGGGGTGTTGTGAATGCCATGAGCGATATGATTTCTCATTCTGCACCGCGCCGTCAGACCGGTAGCTACCGTGAAAACAACTGGAACAGAATTATGGATGGTCACAAGATGCTTGATCGTATGACAGAGCTTGTTTGCGCACGATAAACAGTGATTGAGAGCCGCCCGAATGGGCGGCTCTTTTCGTAGAGAGGTGTAATATGGAAGAAAACCGTGTTATCTGGTTCAAAACATGTTTAGATGCAATTCCGGATAGCTGTAAGGATTGCGCTTGTCACTGGTGTTATCTTCCGTTGAAAAAGCGGAAGTGGGGCTATTCTGATGAGTTAAAAAAGAAATACTTAACTCAGCGGCACGAAGATCGTCCGCTGCATTTGGAGGTTATAAAATGAAGCTTTTTCTTTTGATTCACGAACAGGATACGGATGCTGCTTGGGGTTCGTCTGTCGATCTTTTCTCGACACTGGAAGCGGCGCAGGCCGAAATGAGAAAGATTTATGAGAAGACTATCGAAAGCTGGAATTTCGATATTGAAAATCAGACCGACGATTCTTGCTGCGAGTTTTCTGATATGAATGCTTCTATTCGAGACGGTTCTGATGTAGAGGCATGGCGCATTGAAGAAAAAGAGCTTGATGCCAATATTGCTATTAAAGTTCACGGCGGGATGGTGCAGGCGGTGTATTCCGATGCCGATGTCGGTGTCGAAGTTTATGATCTTGACTCGTCTGATTTTGCAGAGGAAAGCGAGCTGGTCGAAGCGGAGCAGCGTGAGCGTGAGCTTGATGAGCAGATCGCTCAGCCTGGCTGGAGAGCTGTATGGTAAAACTGCCCTGACGAGTCTTTGGAAAGTAAGACGAAACTGCCCTATTGGGCAGTCGGCAGAAAAATTACATTTCGGTGGGCAAAAGCCTATTTGAATGGGTAGATATAATAGGAGGCGGTAATATGTCGATGCCAAACTTTAATACGATGAGGAATTTCCCTCTCTATGTGAGAGATTTCGTTTCTGAGGTGGATTATTGTCCAGCTTGCAATACATATGGAGAAGATGGTGTGTGTCCTATTTGCGGCGCAACCACAGAGCGAAAAGCATATCTGGATGAGGTGGCGGCGTTTGAGTTCGTGGAAGAGATGGAGACGCGGCTAAATGGCGCAAATGCAAAGCTTGAATTTCATTCTATTTCAACTATGGGCGGAAAGTATTATGGGGTTCAGTTTTATGTGGAGGAAAAGCATGATCCGAATGAGTATGATAATGACGATTGCCATTATTACTTTGATGTATGCCGTAGTGTAGCAATTCGCCGGTATAACAGCGAGATCAATAAGATCAATCGAATTTTGAAAATGCTCGCGAAAGAATATGGGTTTGATGAGGTTTATTGTTCTGCTGTATTTGGAAACGGTGAGGCAGTTTACACGAAAGTCGAAAATACACAACGAGCGCGTATCGTTCGCGCCATAAAAGAAATTGCGTAATGGAGGGGTTGCGATGAAATCGAAATGTCTGGCTTATACCGTAGAGCTTACACGAGAAGAGATAGACACTGTAACGACAGCGTTACATAATGAGTACAAGTTTTTGAAAGAGAAATATGCGGATGTGCGCCCGCAGAATGCTGTGGAGGTCTGCAAGCGCATGGACGAGGTACGCACCCTACGGAATGATTTTGCAAGGCTTATCGGCGTGACTTTTATGGGAGAAGATGCCTAAGCAATTCTTGAAGTAAAACGGAAATGATGATATAATGCGGAGGTAACATGAACGGAAACAAGGTGATTCGAGTGACTTTTGGTGAACGGATTGAGCAGGCCAAGAAAAAGGCTGAGGAAGAATATCAGGAGAAGCTGGAGCGTTCAAAGCAGTCTGATGTCGATGTAAGAGATTTTTTTGATGACGAAGAGCTTGATCGTATTCTTTCTGACAACGAATTTTTCAATGGAAGAGTTGCTGATCTGTCGAAGATGCAGCGATATGAAAAGCTAAAGCTTGCAGCTCAGTGGATGAACGATCATAGCATGGAGGTCGTTTGTGTTGACATTGACAAGCCGTCTCAGTCCAGACCGAATGTGGTCGTTTCGATGGAGCTGCGACGTCTTTCTTCCCTTCGTTGGCGCGAGTTAAAAATCTTTTCCGCAATGAATGCACTGGCAGATACCGTATTTTTGAGCGGCCTGAAAGATGAGGCTATTCGCTTCAGCTTTGGGATTGAAAGTCTCTGGCAGTAAGGAGAGTATTATGAAAGTCTTATATCCGTGGAAAATGATTGGCAGATATGCTGATGATGAAGAAATTGAGGTCGGCGGATTTGACGAAGAGGATTGCATGACACGCCTGATTTCTAAGATAGAAAAGCATGGGGATTTAGTCTGGTATTCCGGTGTTTCCGACGAGGATTATGTGGCTGGTGAGTATATCGGACGAGAAAACTTCATCTACGATTAACTAAATACAACGCGAAAGACGCTGGAAAAATCCAGCGTCTTTTTTTTGTGCTTTGGTGAGCAAATATGGTTTTTACAAGGTAGTTATAGTGAAGAGACTACTTGAAATACGAAAGGGTGTTTTTTTATGACTATCAGACATGATCGTTCTTATCTGCCAGCCGATATTGATTGGCTGATTGAAAATGGATATGCCGAAGAGGATCTTCATAGCCTGCGTTTTCAGATCAGCGTTGCCGATATGAGCGTTGAAGCTGCTAATGCTTTTATGCACGGCGTTATGGACGCTATTGCAAAGGAATATGTTTGTTTCCAGTATGATAAGGAGCTGGAAAAGAGACTCAGCTTTGGCAGTACCGATTGGGACTTGTTCTTTTGGTGTAACTCCCTCTATATGACGCATCGTATCCATTCTGATGACGATAGAGACTATACCTACTTTACGCTTACATTCAACAAGTGCCATACACCGAAGAAGCGGGTTGAGATTTGCAGTGCTGTTCTTTCTCTGATGGTAAAGCGCTTTATGGATTGTGACGCACTGGATGTTGCAGTCCAGTTTACTGTTGCGTGGAATAACGACAAGCTGGAATCCGATGCAAAGGTCATCGCAGAAAAGCTTGATGGAAAGCGGATGACCTATAAAGGGTTCGATGGACGGATTGTGCAGCGAGGCGGAAAGGTGTACTTCATGAAGAAGTATGCGAAAAACATCGGGTATCTGATTCCTACGGTTGATTTGGTTCGATTTGCAAAAAAAGATGGAGGTCTGAAATGAGATATTTTAGTACGCAGCGTCCGCTTACCCCTGGTGCTTTTCCGAAGCCATCTGATAACAAGGTGGTTACTGTTGAAAATTTTGACACATATGATGGACGGATGTTTTGTCCTGCGGTCGGTCGGCTGGCGTATGGGTATATTGATTATGAAAATCCTCTGACAGCAGAACAGGCATCTGATTATGAGCTGATTCCGCAGAAGTTCCCGCAGTATGTTAAAACATACGATGGGTATATCGGCGTTCTGGTTAGCTTGGACTACGGCGAATTTCCAGTCTATCGTTTTCCAGGCGGCGAGCGGGTTGCAGATCAGTATGAGATTGAGACTGGCAGCAATGCCCGCTCCGATCTCAAATGAAAACATAGGAGGTACGAACATTGGCTGTACTGTGTTTTGTTTTTCTGGTAGTCAAGCTGACTTATGATGGTTGTAAAACGGCGTATGCAAAATGGTACGCGGAAAACTGTAATCCGTACCGTGCATATCGTCAGGCAGTGAATAAGAACAGATGATGGAGGTTATGTATGAGCTTACTTGATAAGTTTAACAGTATTGAGGTAAAGGCGGACGCTCGTATTTCGGAGCATGATCGTGAATTTTGCATGGCTTATCACGAGGCTTATGTCAAAGGTCGTGCAGCATTGAAGTCTTTGCGGCAATATGTCGAAGAATCTTTGAATGAGCAGCAGTCGATTATCTCTCGTGTTGTTCCTAAAGATGAGATGTATGACAGGTCGTTTTTCCTTGTGGATAGCGTACACGCTCATGATGTCACGAACAGCTTGCGTAATTCGCACCGTGTTCTTATTAGCGCCCTTGTTTCCTACTTCGAGAGAACATATAAGGTTTCGTTGGAAACGGACAAAATTGAAGAAGTGCTTCTTCCGAAAGAGCCAGATCGCTATTCGTCGTATAACAGCGCTGAATACAAAGAATATTATGGTGCGGTAGAAAACACGGAGTTGAAGTACGAAGATATTCTCGATCAGATTTTCATTCAGCTTGGCGGCTTCTCGTTCCAGGAAAAGGCGCTGAACGAGTTGAAGCAGAAAGCTCATGATGCCGCTTGGAACAGGTATTACGGGAATAAGTGTTATGAGCAGAAAAAGGCGGTCATTTCCTTTTCTCACTATGCTTGCAGCTTTGATAGCTGGCACGAAGAGTATTACCACGGTGAACATGAGATTCAGCTTACCGATGGAATGAAAAATATTATTCGCGCTCTGGCATATTTTGAGTGTGGCGATACCAGCAGCATTCCTTGGACTCTTAATACCTTGCTTGGATATAATTGGACAACCTATAACACGGAAATGCAGCTTGGCTTGGAGAAGCTGAAGAGTGTCAAATGTTTCAAAAACGGTCGTGTGGATATTCGCTTTACCAGTGAGGCATTCGCCCGTGAGTTTGCAGAAACATTTCTTGGAAACGAACTTTAATGGAGGTATATTATGACGAAACAAGAACGGCTTATCGTATCGGCTTATACTGGCGTATTGATGTGTGACTTTTCGGAGTTTCAGACTTATGTGGAGCAGCTTTTACAGCGACCGGTTTTCACACATGAACTTGCGATGGACGATGTATGGAGGGAAATCAAGGAAAAATCCAAACCGGCATTTATGGCGCTATGTCAGGACGATTAGGAGGTATATCTGGGAAAGTGTATTACAAGCTGTGAGAAGAACAAGGCTCTTTGCTGTACGGATGATTGTTTTCTTCGTGTTGCAGAGGGTAGCCGTCTGCGAGATTTGAAGTATAACAACATTTCGCGTTTCTGTAATGGATTGTCCGTTTATGATGGCGAAAAAGAGGTCGCCTGCGGTTTTATCGGAGAGGTTCTTCGTTCTGTTGTATCTTTGGCAGATCGCGAGATTGAGAGCTGCAATACATTTTTTGATGTGTTTGTGATTCGCCTTAAAAAGAAGTAAGCAAATCAATATATCAGTGGGTAGTTATAGTGTATTGGAGGTGTAGCATGAAATACAAATATTTAGGTCAGTCGATTCCACAAGATAGTCGCCGCGAATTAAATGATAAGATTCTTTATCTTGTAGATAACGATTTGGCTGAGTCTTCTGGTATCACCTGCGAGGATATCTATAACGCTTACACTGGTGATGGCGGATTGCATGGTCTGCGCTATTCTGATTACAGCAGTTATTCCGAATACTCCAGCGCAAAGAAAGAAATTGAAAATGGGCAATTTTTCACACCGGATAGCGTGTGCAAATTTATCATGGATTGTCTATCGTTGGGCAATCAGGATGTTTTTGCAGATCTGACATGTGGAATGGGCAATTTTTTCAATTATGCACCAATGGAAGCAAACGCTTATGGTTGCGAATTGGATGCGAAAGCTTATAAGGTTGCGCATTATCTATATCCAAAAGCAAATTTGACCTGTGGAGATATTCGCAGTTATGAGCCTGGTATCAAGCTGGACTATGTTGTTGGAAATCCACCTTTCAATCTTCGTTGGTGGGTGGATGGCGCACAGATTCTTTCTCAGCTTTACTATTGCCAGAAAGCTGCGGCTTTGCTGAAACCTATGGGCATTATGGCGCTCGTTGTCCCGAAGTCATTTCTGGCAGATGACTTTAGTGACAGCGGATTGATTAAGGAGATGGAAAAGCATTTCAGTTTTCTTGGTCAGTTTATGCTTCGTGCAGATACTTTCGCATCAATGGGTGTTGCCGATTACGAAACAAAGGTGCAGTTTTGGCAGCGTAATAGTGATATGGATGGATGGACGCAGAAGCCGTATTCCACAAAGATGACTTTGCAAGTGGATAGCATGAACGCAGCTATGGTCAGAAAGGTTCGCGAACAGATCGTAGCAGATGCTCAGGCAGTATTCGTAAAAAATCGCTCTCACATTTTACTGGAACTCGCAAGAGATCATGATTCGTCCGCTGAGTTTTTGTACAAGGTGAAGAAATACCTATACACTATTAAAACGCATCCAAATCTAAAAGAAAAATACACGAAATGCTGTGAATATCTTAACCGTTACTATACGGAGAAGCAGCCAGAAAGTATGTCTTATGATGAGTGGTGTCGTGTTCGTCTAACAGAAGCAAAAGTGCTGGCCTATTTGCGGAATGTCGTAAAGCATCAGCACCCCGCTCGGTATGAGGACAAGATTTGCCTTGTGAAACGAGACTATGATCTTGTGTATAAGGCATATAGCCCTAAAATGGCGCGTCAATTATCGGATGAGATGAAAAAGCCTACTCCGATTTATGATATTGCTATCAGTGAAGAAGATACTGAGCAGTATGGGCGTTATGCTCGGCTTATGCGCCGCAAGCAGCATGAATACAGTGTTGAACAGCAAAAGTTTTCTGAAATGATTGAGGATGCCGACATTAAGTCGTGGTTGGATGGTTTTGTTCTGCATGATGAAGAAAATGAGGAAGATATTATGCTGAACGATTTGCAAAAGCACGACATCAATCTTGTACTGCAAAAGCGGTATGCTCTTTTGCAGTGGGAACAGGGTTGCGGCAAGACACTTGCCGGCATTGCCATTGGTCAGTACCGAACGGAGCGACAAAATGCATTTTGCACATTTGTTGTCTCTTCCGCAATCTCAATCAAGAACACATGGGATGTCATGCTCCCTAATTTTGGAATCAGATATATCATGGTGAACAAGCTTGCTGATCTTGATAAGGTGCAGCGTGGAGATTTTGTCCTCATCACACTGAACAAGCTTGGCAAATATCGTAAACAAGTAAAGCGCTGGGTAAGGATTCATAATCAAAATATTGCACTTTGTTTTGATGAGAGTGACGAGATGACGAATCCATCCAGTTTGCGCACGAAGTCTGTGCTGGATTGTTTTCGTCGCTGCCGTTTCAAGCTGGAGATGACTGGTACAAGTACGCGGAATAATATCAGTGAGTTTGCGCCGCAGTTGGAATTGGCCTACAACAATTCGTTCAACATGATTTCTTGGTGCGATACGATTTATCATTATGACCGAGCCAGTAAGAAAGACGGTGTTGAAGAAGGGCTTCATGTGTACGGGAATCCGTATTATGGACAGCCTATCCCCGCATATCACAAGGGGTATAACCTTTTTGCGGATTCTCACCTTCCGGAGAAGATCACAGTCTTTGGCGTTGGGCAGAGAACGCAAGATATTTATAATGCGGACGAATTGGATAACATTCTTTCCAGATTTGTGATTACACGGACGCTGGAAGAAATCTCTGGCAGAGATATCAAGCGTATTCATCAAGTTCCTGTTCGTTTTACGGAAAGCGAACGTGCAGTTTACACCAAAGCGATTGAAGAATTTCATGTTATGCGTGGCAATTATTTCGCTTCGACCGGAAATTCTCGTAAGGATTCCATGATGCGGCTTATTCAGCAAATTACGCTATTGCTTAGAATCAGTGCAGCCCCTAATACAATTCGTGAGTACGACGGCGGTTTGCCGACGAAAATTGCAAAGGTGATTGAGATGCTGCAGAGCATGAGCGGAGAAATCGTGGCTATCGGTGTACGGCACAAGGTTGTTGTTGATGCCTATGCAAAGGCAATTCGAGAGATTATGCCAGACAGACCTTTGTTTGTTGTTACTGGATCTACAACCACGCTTGCAAAGCGTAGAGCGTTGCGCAAGACATTAAAAGAAAGCAAGAATGGAATCCTACTTTGTACACAGCAAAGCTTGCCGAGTTCTGTAAGCTTTGAATATGTGGATAAGGTAATAATTCCTGAGCTGCACTACAACAATTCTCGGATGAGCCAGTTTTATATGCGCTTTATTCGTTTTACTTCTGAGCGGATGAAGGATATTTATTTTGTTACCTATCTTGGTAGTATTGAGTCAAACCAGATGCAAATGGTACTCGCTAAGGAAAAGATCAATATGTTCATGCGCGGAAAAGACACCGACTTGGATGAAATCTATAATCGGTTCGGTGTGGACTACAACCTCCTGTCTGCTCTGATGTCGCGCGAGATGGATGAGAACGGGAAGTTCCATATTCGGTGGGGCGAACAAGAAATTGCATGATGCGGTAAGCAAGCACAATATCTTGTGGGTAGATATATTGGAGGACACAAAAAGTCTTTTATCTTAGTAAAGGAATTAGCAAATCAATATTGGAGGTGTCGTATGGGCTACTCTTTCATCCATCGCGGAGGACATATTGAGGTTGTTGACGCTATGGGACGGTTCATTTTGTCGGCAGATACAATAGCTGAAGCGCATAAGGAATTGGCAAAAGAGCTGGAAGCGTCAAGAAAGATCGAATAAAAAAACCTCCCCATTTGGGGAGGCGGAAAGAGAACATATATGGAAGAGACTTTCGTAAGAATGTGTAAAGTAAATGGTGTAACTCAGCGGATGAGGGATATCTGGACGGTTTCTGTGAGAGATGGAAAATATGTGATATCAGCTAACGGACAACCGATTTGTCATGGCGCTGTTCAACTCGGACAGACATGCGAAGCTATTCTCCGTGAGTGCTGCGGTGGAGTCTTCAGCAGGGTTAGTTAGCAATTCTCTTCTGGAGATATACACGGCGCATGTCGTTTTCCCAGGCGGTTTTTCGGTGATATCTTGTCCATTTCACATATTCAGACCAGCGGTGTTCTGACGCTTCTTTGGATAGGCCAAATACACGCTTGATATCTGACGGAGATTCAATGCCAAGTGTTTCATATAGCGGCATAGGGCAAAGTAATGTGGCTGCAAATTGATCTGCTTCAGCCTCAAATTCCGGAGCGGTTAGATTATTAAAGCCGTTTTCTGCGAGCATTGGCTCTGCAACGAGTGGGAGGTGTTTTAGTATGACATGCCCAAGCTCATGTGCTTTTGTCCATAATCTTCTTCCATCGACATTGTTATCAGCACAATCTTCATTCCACAGGATGAGATAACGGTCATTCGCAATGTCATAGTGCGTACATCCAGACTTGCTTTCACACAGAATGATTACATCCCGAACGGTACACTGGTTGATTGAAGCAAATTCCTGATAGGTCAGCGCTCTACAGTTTGGTAACTGTGCAAGGATATCACAGGTGCAAATCGGGAATGAAATGCTGTCCATCCCCCTATACACTTGCAATACTTGATTGTATATGTAAGGATATCTAATCACGGATATATACCTCCAGTGGGATGTAGTATATCATATTCGGTGTCCAATAAAGCGGACTAATTCTCGTCCTTAAAGGCATATTCAAAACCCAGACGGATCATCTTCATCATTTTTTCACGATCTTGCGCTGACATTTTTGATTTTGCTCGCTGCAAGGATACAAAATCATCGTCTGATAGCAGTTCTTCCGCAGATGACGGAATGTCTGATAGCCCAATTAAGTAATCAGACGAAACGCCAAAGTATTTTGCGATGATCTTAACTTTATCAATAGATGGTGAAGTGTTTGTTTTCCATTTGCGGATTAAGGATGTCCCGATTCCGAGATCTTCTTCCAATTTTGCCATAGTGATCCCGCGCTCAGCGCAAAGCTCCTTTATTCTAAGATACAAAATTGATTCCATATGGTTGTCCTCCAATGCAGATAATATTTTCACGCTTTTCTATTGACAGCGATAAGATATTCTGCTATACTGCGTAGTGTCGATAAGATATTATCGCTATGGTTGAAATTATAGACCATATTTTCACGGTTGTCAACATGATAATCAATATTGGAGGGTGTGTATCAGGATGAATGTATTAAACGGTTCAGAGCAGTATAAGATGAGAGCAGAGGATTTTGGTATGGAAAGCGCACAGCCCGATAAGATTGTTCTTCCGTACTTTGGGGTATTATGGGGAGATTTTCTTTTGGACATCATGAACGCAGTATGTCGAAGAATGGCATTTCCTCATGACGCATTGTATGAGCAGATCGTAAAACAAGTTTCTGCTGGGTTCTCTTTTAATGTTCAGCCGGCACGAATTCGTATCATTGCTTATGTTGATGTATTCCCGTTTGATGGAACGACATTTCGTGATCGTGTTTTTGTTCAGGCCAGCAATGATGAGATTGCTGCTGTATTGGACAGGTTTTTTCAATGTGGTTGTTGTGGATTAGATGATGACTATTCTACATATTATCATGAGAAATATATGGCATGGCGCGAAGCAAAAAAATAAAACTTATTTAGCAATTTCCTATTGACAAACGGCTTCCGTTGCGCTATACTATCACTTGTAAGGAACAAGTTAAACAACTTATAATTTGAATAGGAGGGTGGCGCGTGGATAACAGTAGTTACCGTAGCCAGTATATTGCCTCTGATACTGCAAAGGTGTCTGAACGATCCGCAAATGCGGTAAGTGCATTTTGGAAGCGTGTCTCAAAGGCAGAGGGTGAAATCGGAAAGAATCTGGAAGATGGGTATTCAAAAGCAGAGTACATCGAACTGATCTCAAAGTTGAATATCACAAGTCCCAATGTCCTGCTTCCTACAAAAAGCCGAATCGGAAAGTATTTGAAGTGGCTGCAAGAAAAGGGCGTTCTTGAAAAAGAGTATGTCGATAATCTTTATGCCATTCGATATAACGCGATTAACGCGAACCATGTTTACGACAGCAAATATTTTAAGGATTTTGAGTCATTGCAATCTGCGATTGAATATACCTTATGGGCTGCTGAGAAAGTTGATGATAGCGTTTTTGCTCTTCAAATCTCCGCCATTTACTTTGCGTGGCTTGGTTTACGCCTCGAAGATGCACTTCAAGTCAAGAAAGATGATATTAAAGACGATTGTGTAAAATTCAGAGATCGAACCATCGTTCCGAATAGCACGATTATGGCGTATCTTTGTGATTATCGTGACGCAGTTGACTATGAGTCTCAGGCAAAGGGTGTCATTCGTCTGAAGTACACGGCGTCCGAATGGCTGTTCCGCACTGCCCGCTCGACACATGTAGATGTGCCTAAAGTAATGAGGATCTTCATTCGCAACTTCGGCCTGGCCGGTAATGAAGAGGCAAATATCTTTAATTATGATAAGGTGTACTGGTCTGGCATATTCAGCCGTGCGCATGAGTATGAACAGGAAAATGGTGAGATTGAGGCTGGTAACATCCCGCTTCTTGAAGAGCTGTTTAATGAAAAATATCCATCTGTTTCTGTAGCGCACAAGCGTTTGCACGAATATCAAGGTTTCAAGCAGCATTTCTTTTCTGATAGCACCTCCAACGAGGAAGCTTAAAAGGCGAAAAGCCTTTTAGGTTTTACATAGGAATTAGCTAAACAAGATATGTCCGAATAGTTTCCGGTGAAACGCAGTTGAGAGCAGGTTCAACTCCTGAGCGGATACAAAGCTAATCTTATGAACGAGAGAGGGGTGATGCGATTGGTTGGGTGTCAGTATTGCAAGAAAGCTCGTGCTTTCTGGGCTTACGATAGCCACGGAAGTCCTCACGGAAGCTATCAGAACGCACATATTGAGGTTGGAACGAATATCTTCCATGATACCGCTGGACGGCAAATGCGTATTCGTTACTGTCCTATGTGCGGAAGATCTCTGCTGGATACCTCAGATGCGGGGGGGGTAACACAAGTGTTGTTTCCATTTTTGCAGCCCCGAAATCGCCTCGCCGTATCCTAACTTAATTTAAGGAGTGTATGAAATGGCTAACAAGCGAAACGACAGCGGTTACTTCTGGGTTGATAAGGCTTTGACCTGTAATGGCTGTAAGTTCCTCAACTTTTACAAGTGCGGTTGCAGACGCAACCAAGAGCCTGGAAAGGTTCGTCCGCTTTCGTCCTATACCAATGGCGATGATTATGTCGCGGTTCTCAAGCCTACAGACTGCGATTATCAGAAGGAACAGAAGCCGCAGGCTAAGGATGATAAGGAGAACGAGTAATGCCCATATTTGTTCTTCTCGTGTTTGTGGGCGCAGCTCTTTTGTGGCTGCTACTATCCTTTGGATTTATCCCTATCGGCAAGCTATCCAACAGACTTTTGAAAGATGCTTCCGATGCGATGTCAAAGGATGAAAAAGATGAAAAAATTGAAGATAAGGAAGAAAAATAACCTATGAGAAAGAATGGTTTCGTTGGTGCTATCGTTTTGGCGATCATCATTTTTGGTGGTGTGATTCTCGGCTTTAGCTGCACGTCGCGCGTCCCTACTGGTTATGTTGGCGTTGTGTACAACATGAACGGCGGTGTTGATGGCGAGGTTCTGAGTCAGGGCTGGCATCTTGTAGCGCCCACAAAGAAAGTGACCACATATTCTATCGGTTTGGAGCAGTCCTACCTTACAAGCGAGGAAAAGGGTGACTCTCCGAACGATGAGAGCTTTTCTATTCCGACGTCCGATGGTAAGACTGTTCGTGTAAATCTTGAGTTCTCTTACAGATTTGACGAAGCGCGTGTTGCTGAAACATTTACGACTTTTAAGGGCAAGTCTGGTGAGCAAATCAAGGATACATTTATCAAGCCTAAGATTATTGCTTGGACGCAGGAAGTCTCTGCCAATTATCCCGTCACGGATATCTTCGGTGACAAGCGCACGGAGATCAACGCTGAGTTGGATACCTATTTGCGCGATAAGTTCGATAAGTATGGCATCATCATTGACACCGTTAATTTCACCGATATCAGTGTGGACGATGAAACAGCGGCAGCTATCCAGAAAAAGGTCACTGCGCAGCAGGAGCTTGAGCTTGCAAACATTGAAGCTCAGACTGCAAAGGTACAGGCCGAAAAGGATCGTCAGGTTGCCGAAATCAATGCTGAGAAACAGATCATTGATGCAAATGCAAGGGCCGAAGTAACGCGCATTGAGGCAGAAGCGGAAGCTCAGGCAAACCGTGAGATTGCCGCATCTCTTACCCCGAATCTGATCGAGAAGATTAAGTATGAGCGTTGGAATGGTGAGCTTCCTACTGTATCTGGTTCCGGAGCAATCGTTAGCATTGACGGTGTTGACTGATTGGAGGATGTGAATGAAAAATAAGGTTCGTGATATCCTTGCGGATAAGAAAGTGAAGCTACAAGAATTGACCGCACAGGCAGAAGCAGCGGTTGATATTGTAACGAGAACAATTTCTGGTTTGGAGCTTGTCAATCAAGAAATTGATGACACGGTTGCAGAAATTGACAAGTATTCTGCTGAGCTTGCGTGTACGCGACAGGCGCTCAGCAAGAATCGCACACACAATACTGCACTCATTGCAAATTTTGCAAAACTTCTGGAAGTTCCGGAAACAGAAAGTCAGCCGGTAGCCTAATAACTACTTGTAACGACGCAAACAGCAATTTTCTTACATATATTTGGGTTATATCGTACATGCGTCGTGTGAAATAAAACTTGGAGGCTACTTCAAGCAGGGTGACTTGGCATCCTTAAACCGAGAAGTACAGATTTTCTGCAACACTCGGTAAGGTTTTAATCCACCTTGGCGAAACGCCGACTATTTGCGCAAACCGCGCAGTTGTAACCTGCGCGTCTGCGCGTGACAGAAGAGAGGAATAACATCGTGAAGTTGAAATTCAATGTTGGTGATCGTGTTTTTGATAAGAAATATGGTCATGGTGTGGTTCAGAGAGTTGATGCTGGAAACAGCGAGTTCCCGTATCTTATTTTCTATGAAGATGGTACGAAGATCTGGTATAAGGCAAAGGGTGTAACTTTTGCCCCTGCGGAACAGCAGGATTAAGTAAGTTGAAAAGACGCAAACAGCAATCTAATAAAATCAAACTTGAAATTTGACAGATAAGCGTCTTGTGGTGCGATATGGAGTAGTAATCCTAATTGGTAAGGAAGTAGTTTGCTAAACTACCAGTAATCGGAAACGATGTGCAGGTTCGAGTCCTGTCTACTCCGCCAACAAAAGCAAGTAGACAAAGAGAAAGTCTGTTCGCAATCGAAGCCGGCAATCATTGATTATTTTTGTCCGCTTTCTTCACGGTAACTGCATGGCAGGAGTGCGAATACAAAACAGATTGGCTTCTGTTGTATGGGAGTGTGGCCTATACCTTGCTTGATATATGCTGATGTGATGGAACTGGTATACATGGGGGACTTAAAATCCCCCGCCGATTGTGGATTATGGGTTCGACTCCCATCATCAGCACCAGCCGTTGTGATGATCGGCTTTCATCTCCTTCTTTGTGTGACGGTGGGATAGACCACTACTGCCGTGTAAGTACGGCACAAATGAGAGCGTCTGGATGACAGCTTTAAGGTGTATTGAACGGCGAACACCTACAGCAATGTTCTTTAAGAAAACTGGAATTTTTCTGCTTACGGGTTCGATTCCCGCAGCTCTCAAAAGCCGTTAAATAATCTTCTCGAAATGGTGAGCAATCCACAATTTTTTCGGGAAGATGTAATAGAAAATGCAGAGGTAGCTCAGTCGGTAGAGCATCAGACAAAAAATGTGCTAAGCATTAGCACTAACAGCAATGTTAAAGGAATCCGAGTGTCGGAGGTTCAAGTCCTCCCCTCTGCGTCTATATTCGTGCGTAACATCTGCGAAAGTACACCGTGGATGCGATTGGTATATGTCAGTTCGATTCTGACCGCACGAGCCATAATGCCAGGGTAGCTCAACCGGTAGAGCGCGTAATAACGCGACTTGTTAAGTCGCTTACAGCAATTTTCTTTTGGTCTGTTAAACCCGTGGTTGTAGGTTCGATTCCTGCCCCTGGCTCAACGTGAATGACTGCTTAAACCATTCTAAACCGACACGACAAAAGGGTAGAAATGGTGACAGCTCGGAGAGACGGGCATCTATATACGGCAGTGGTGAAGCGGTAACACAGCAGCCATACAAATGCGAAATGTGGATTTTCGCTAACAGCTATTTTATAATCCAAGCTGCCAATCGTAGGTTCGATTCCTACCTGCCGTTCCACGGGTGTAGAGTTGACTTTTCCGTTCAAACAGCCCCTTATAAAGTTGGTAGTAACGGTATGAGACGCATACAGCAATTTGCAAGTAAAGTATTTAGCCTGATAAGCGGATCTCTTTTGCGTCTCGCCCCTCCTTTAAGACACAAGCAGCATCGAATGTAAGAAAGTGTCTTGAAGGCTATTTCCAGTAGAAAGAAATTAGTTAAACAATTCAAGGAGGAAGAAAGTATGAATGGTTTTATGTCTGCTATGAAAAGCACTTTGAACGATGAGTTCAATGTTTCTGTTACCGAAAACGGTGCTGTTGGCTATCGTACTACTGGCAAGGAGCTGTTGGATCTCAACTTTGCCGTCGCATCTCTTCGTAAAGCGTCCCCGAACGATATTGCAAATCGTTTTGTCAGAGCGTTTTTTGAGGATAAGGTCACGGCGATGAAATGGCTGTTCTTTGCGCGTGATGTTCGCGGCGGTCTTGGTGAGCGTCGTTTATTCCGCATCGTGTTTCAGCGTATGGCTGAGGAAAATCCGGAATACATCATTCCGCTGCTTTCCCTTGTGCCTGAGTATGGACGCTATGATGACCTGTGGTGCTTGCTCGATACAAAGCTTGCGTCTAATGTGCTGAACATTATTGCACAGCAGCTCCGTGAGGATATCCAGAGTTTGAGCGATGGCAATAGCATTTCTCTTCTCGCAAAGTGGCTTCCGTCTGCAAATGCTCATTCTGCTGATGCTAAGCGTTATGCTAAGCAGATCTATAAGTTTATGGGCATTTCCGAGCGTGACTATCGTAAGGTACTGTCCAAGCTGCGTTCCAAGCTGGATATCGTGGAAAAGAAAATGTCCGAAAAGCGTTGGGATGAGATTGCATATGAAGCTGTCCCGTCTCGTGCAAATCTGATTTACAATTCTGCGTTTCTTCGTAACGACGAAGATCGTCGCCGCGATTTCCTGTCCCGTTTGGAAAAGGGCGAAACGAAAATCAATGCGTCTACGCTTTTCCCGCATGACATTGTTGCAAAGTATAGTGATGGCTGGCGTGGCCTGAAGCCTACGGATAAGACGCTCGAAGCTCTTTGGAGCGCACTTCCTGATACCGTAAACGGATGCGGCAATACCATTGTTGTTGCAGACGGTAGCGGCAGTATGACTGTGAATGTAGGTGGCGGCAATGTCACTGCGCTTGCTGTTGCAAACGCACTTGCAATTTATTTTGCAGAGCGTTCCTCTGGTCAGTTCAAGGATAATTACATTACATTTTCTGAGCGTCCTCAGCTCGTTGATTTGAGTAATGGTAAGAATCTCCGCGAGAAGATTCAGATTGCACTTAAACACAGCGAGGTAGCCAATACGAACATCGAGGCGGTGTTTGATCTCATCCTGACTACAGCAAAGAAAAACAACATGGAACAGAGTGATCTTCCCGCAAATATTCTTATCATTTCCGATATGGAGTTTGATGGTTGTGCAACATCGAATGGTGGAGGTCGATATACCAGTGGTCGTGTTGATGCTCGTCTGTTTGATGAGATTGCAAAGCGATATGCGGAGGCTGGTTATAAGCTGCCGAGACTTGTGTTCTGGAATGTGAATAGCCGCACGAACACCATCCCGATTAAGGAGAACGAAGCGGGTGTTGCACTTGTAAGCGGTTTTAGCCCGAACATCGCAAAGATGGTAATGAGCGGTCAAACCGATCCGTATGAGTGCCTGCTTGAAACGCTGAACTCTGATCGCTATAAGCCTATCGGTGACGCTCTGGAAAATCAGTAAAACTCCAACCCAAAGTAAGCAAACCACGAAACAAGTGGGTAGTTAAAGTAGGGCGGCGGACACCCGCCGCCCTATCATTATATCCGGAGGTTCGTTTATGGACTTGGTTACAAAGTATATTATGACGCATTCCGATGGTCGCAGCCATCCTATTTGCGGTTCTGCTATTGCTGCTGCATTTTGTGTGTCGAGTGTTGAAGTGAGACGGCTTGTAAACGCTGCTCGTACAAATGGTGATCCGATTTGTTCCAGTGGGCGTGGATACTATATCGCAAAGGACAAAGATGAAATCCAGAAAACGATTGAATCCCTACAAGGTCGTATCGCTGGCATGAGTAATGCTGTGTCCGGACTGCAGCAGTATATGGAAGGAGCGTTCTAATGCCAGATGTTGTTATGACGAATCACAGTGTAAAGAGAACGAAAGAGCGAATTGGATTGAGCAAGAAAATTGCCGATAAGAATGCGCAAAGGGCGCTTGAGTATGGGGTTACTCATTCTGAGGCAAAAGGTGGTTTATGTCGATATCTTGATAAGCTGTATCTGTCAAATGGCAATGCAAATAATGTCCGCATTTATCACAGATATGTATATCTCTTTCGAGGGAATACGCTTCTAACGATTATCCCATTACCAAACAAATTCTATGCTCTGGCGGATAAACTTCAAAAACAGAAAGGCGAGGCAGAATGAGGATTGTAGAAACACATACCGGCAAAATCTATGTTGATAAGGATAAGCAGCTTGAATTTTTGACGGTTGGCGATTATGGCAAGGAAAACAATATCAAAGCAAGTTTTCTTGGCTTGAACAAGGAAATCAATGGCGTTCAGCATCACACGGTTGATTTGGCGGATAAATGGGTCGCTACTATCAGCACTCAGAAAGGCTGTCCGATGAATTGCCAATTTTGTGATTGCCCGAAATATGGATTCCACGGAAATGTATCTCGTGAGGAACTGGCTTATGAAATCGAAACAATTCTTGCAAATGAGCAAGTGACGCATACTAATCGCTTTAATGTTCATTTTGCTCGTATGGGCGAGCCTACATTCAACGATGCCGTTCTTCCGTTTGCTGAATTTGATTTGAAGCCGTTGGTACATCGGTTCATTACAGCAGATACAATTCATCCTGTTGTTTCAACTATGCTTCCGAAAGCAAATGTCAATCTGAAACAATTCATCATGGAGTGGTGTCGCATCAAGAACAATGTGTATGGTGGAGAGGCCGGCCTGCAATTCAGTATCAATTCGACGGATCAGGCACAGCGTAATGAACAGTTCAACGGAAAGAGCTTATCCCTATCAGAGATTTCAAGTCTCGCATCTGAGCTTCCTATGCCTGTTGGCAGAAAATACACGCTGAATTTTGCGGTAACGGCTGACACGATTTTGGATGCGACGGAGCTTGGAAGATTGTTCGATAAGGAAAAGTTTATCGTTAAAATTACGCCGATTCACCAAACAAACGCAGCCGTTAAGAACGGCTTTGATGTGACTACGGAATATACAGATTACGATGTTTACCGCAAGTTTGAAGATCCGATTGTTGCCGCTGGATGGGATGTTATCGTATTCGTGCCGAGCGAGGAAGAAGACAGCGACCGTATTACTTGTGGGAACGCCTTAATTTCAGATAAGTGAGGTGCGGGATGTACAAGCATTACGAAAATATTACGAGAGAAATTTTGGATACGATAAAGGTTGGAGATTTGGTCAGAGTAAACGACTGGACGAGTCCAATGCTTGTAAAAGCTGTATCTAAGAATTTCTTTGTGATGACCTGTAAGAAAGGCAAAGACACCTATTACTCTGTGTGTTCAAAACTGCCGTGGGACGGCATTCGTCACAACGCTATGGTTGGCGGCATGTTCCACTGTGGTTGCGACGATTGGATTTTCGGAACACCGCTTGGAATTAGGAACGAAAACATCTATCAGTTTAATAATCCGGAGTTAAATAAAATGTACCTACAAGAGTTTGAAGATGGAAAAACGCACATTTCTGAGCGAAATGGAATTGCTATCTATGAGTTGTATGTAGAGAGCTGCGATGCTAAGGAGGAGTAATACAAAATGGTAGTAAACCTACGCGATCTTGTGATGTCGCATGAAAAGATCTATTCGCTGCTCTATTCCCCATATAGAGTTGAAAGCGATCCGATTGAAAAGCAAATCACCGAAATTAGCACAGAATCTTTGCGTTGGTCGGATGATGGGACAATGTTTGTTTATGTTTGGGGTTGGCCTGGGCCGGACTTTAACAGGTATTCTGCACAGACATACGGTAAAGGTTGGGCATTCACAAAGCAAGAAATTATAGATGCCTGGGAGAATGACAATAGGAAGTAGCAAATCAATCCCACACATAGTTCATTTCTTAAAATAATTCACTGAAGAACACAGAGTTTTTCGTTGCAAGCAAGCGCAACTAATGATTGGAGTGTAATTTGTCATGCGTCTCAAAACATCTGAATCACAGCGAAGAATGGCTGAAATGCAGCACATGAGAGACTGCGGATTTACTTTGCAACAAATCGGAGATCAGTATGGAATAAGTCGAGAGCGGGTTCGCCAGATTGTAAATAACATTCACAAGAAGAAGTCTCCGTGTGGCGTGAAAAATATCTGCTATCCAAATGTTAAGAAGTGGGCGCTTGATAATGGGTATTCTACTTTAACAAAGCTGGCTAACGATATGGATATGTGTACATCCCTTGTTAGCCGCCTTCTAATTAAAGGGGAAACACCTACAAAGCGCTCCATCAGAAAAATAACTGAATTTACTGAAATGTCTGCGGATGAGGCATTTTATTTACCAGATATCGCAGCGTAAAGGAAAGGACGATTTGTTTTGATTGAATTTGATCCCACAAAAGAGTATACGCCAGATGAGTATTTTCACATCATCAAAAACAGCAGACAGGAAATCACGGATGAAGACCTTCAGAAGATCTATGACAACTGCTTAGAGCTTCTGAACAAATATAAAATTACCAGACAACGAAAGGGCGCTCAGAAATTGCTATTTCATTTGAGCTGCATTGAAAAGGAGCGAGAAATCGTTGCGGCCGGCGTAAATACCTTTATCTATCGAGACGATATCGAAGAGTACATTGATCACATTGCAAAAGATGTTGTAAAAATCATTGAGCTTGAAAACTATGAACGCGAGATTCCAGATGAAATTGTTCGTATTGTAGAAGAAGTCGGCGGAAAATTTGATAGGTTGTATGTCTTGTTTACGGACTACACGGGAAAGGTTGAGCGTCAAATCCAGCGTGAACGCCGAAGCACAGATCCGATTCTGTTTGGCACTTTTCAAAATCCGAGTAGTCGAACGGTAATTGATCGTTTTTACTATCTCGGAGATTGGGAAGATGAATTTTGCGACTTGACGCTTGACAAGATGGTTGGTGAAGTAAAGAGCGTTCGCAAGCGTGATATCACGCACACGATTAAAACTCCTGAGGATTTGGAGGAATTGAAGCAGCAACTTGGGAATCTGCAATCTGTTACTGTTGGTAGAGAGAATGCAGTGTCTTTTAAGGTAGCAGACAATGAAAAGAAAAGCTTTTTCCGTAATATCAAGAGTTTCTTTATGAAGAAATGAAACGAACAGTTGATCTTACAGAAAACAGCGCTTTCAGCCAGCCAGATATAAACATACTGGATTTCAAAGTGTTTCCGTGGACTGGATTTCGGCTTGTTGAGTCTTTTGAGGATGTACAACCCAATCCGCTGGTCTTATGCGGGACAGCTCAAGATAGAAAGAAGCGAAGAGAGTGGATCGCATATGAAAACGGAGAATTTTGTGAGCGCTGTGGTGCTGCAATCTCGCCAAAGCCTTGGAGACCAAGTAGTTGCTTGTGTACTCGGTGCAATGCCGAGTTAGACAGAGAGTTTAATACTCTTTGGCGATTCAAAGACAATTCGATAGCAGAATCAAATGATTTTCTTGTTATTCAAATGAATCGCAGAACTTGGTAAGCAAATTGTTATTACGATGGGTAGTTATAACGAAAGGGGTGTGTTTGCATGAAAGGTCTTGGTGAGGCTGTGATGATAACATGGGCTGAATATGGTCTAAAAATCGAGAATACGAACGAAACAGCAGAATCACTTGTGATTTACATTTCTGTTCCAGAGCATAGCTACAAAAGAAATGCCAGAGGTTCTGAAATGGCTGCTATGGATCTTGCAAAACGATTTAAGACTGTAATGACGGAGATGGGCATTAAGCGTTTGACCATCAAAGCCCGTGTTCGTGTCGGTGAATATTGGACAAAAGAAATGGCTGATAGCGCCAATATCGAGATGCGAAAAAACATCTTTGGAAGTCAATATTAAGGAGGGTGTAATAGGTGATTAAGAAGATTGATAGGAAAAATCGTTTTGTGGCAATGTTTAATCCTACGACTGGTTTTTATGCTCGTAGCGGGGTGATTGATGAGAATGGGCATGATACCGGCGTAGATCCGTTTATGACGGCATTCCCAGAGCTGATTGATGTTGGTGTAATGGGGCATTGTGTTCACGGAGCAAGTGGTCTTTGTTTTAAGTCTGGTGTCCAGTGCTATCAGAACGGCTTAAAAACTAAAGAGCCAAATATGACGCTTGAAAATTTCAAACGCATTGTTGACGAATGTAATGGGAAAACATTTCAGCTTGCGCTTGGTGGCCGTGGCGATGTTGACCAGCACGAAAATTTTGCTGAGATTTTGCAGTATTGTAGGGAGAACAATATTGTGCCGAATTTCACTTCTTCGGGACTTGGTTTTACAGATGAGATTGTAGATCTGTGTAAAAGATACTGTGGTGCAGTAGCAATCTCCTGGTATCGCCAGAAGCATACATATCGTGCGATTCAGATGCTTTTGGATGCTGGCGTAAAAACGAACATTCATTATGTTCTTGGAAACAATTCTATTGAAGAAGTAATTATGCGGCTGAAAAACAATGGTTTCCCTGCCGGTATTAACGCAGTGATTTTTCTTCTTCACAAACCCGTTGGACTTGGAAGTGAAGCGAATGTTCTGCAAATGGACAACCCGCTCGTAAAGCAGTTCTTTGATACCGTAGATACGCAGAAATTCAGCTTCAAAATCGGATTTGATTCCTGCTCTATTCCAGCCGTTTTGAATCTGACTCACAATATCGACCACGATAGCATTGATACTTGCGAGGGCGGTAGGTGGAGCATGTATATCACAAGCGATATGAAGGCTTTGCCTTGTAGCTTCGATAATCAAGAGCTGCGCTGGGCTTTTGATATTAGCAATGCCAGTATCGAAGATGCTTGGAATAGTCCGCAGTTTGAAAGCTTCAGAAGTCATTTCAGAAATTCTTGTCCAAATTGTCAGTGCCAGCACTCTTGCATGGGTGGTTGCCCGATTCGTCCGCAAGTAGTCCTGTGTGATAAGGCGGAAAAGGAGCTGTATTAAATGAGAGATCCAAAGCGAATCAGAAAATTCTGCAATGAGCTTGCAGATTTATGGGAGGTCAAATGTCCAGATTTGAGATTTGGTCAAATAATGGCTTATGTTTCAAGTAAATACGGAGACTCATTTTATACAGAAGATGAAGAGCTGATGAATCAGTTAAAGAAATTATTTGAACGAGGTGAAGTATGAAAAATAAAACTACATGGATTATTGTGGGCATTGTTCTTGCCGTTATCCTTCTGATTGTTGGTATCTTTGCCGGTGCAAACAACAAAGCTGTATTTTTGGAAGAACAGATTAACGGCGCTCAGGCCAATATCAATGTTGCTGAAAAGCGTCGTGTCGATTTGGTTTATAACCTCGTGGATGCGGTACAGGCATATCAGGATTATGAGGGCAAAACGCTTGAGGCTATCACCGCTGCCAGATCCAGCGTAAGCAATGGCGATATTGATGAGGCGAAAGTATCTATCAATGCTGTAGCAGAAGCATATCCGGAATTGAAAGCGAACGAAAACTATCAGCAGCTTATGAATGAGCTTGCTATGACGGAAAACCAGATTGCACAGTATCGTAATAATTATAATGAGCAGGTTCGAGCATATAACAAGATGATTCGGTCGTTCCCAAACAATGTTATCCTGAGCATCCTTGGATATGAACGAATTGAAACGACCTATACTGACTATGGTGCATCGACCGATGCACCGCAGAATCTCTTTGACAATGGTAATTAAAAAACGAGAGCTGCTTTTCAGCGTAATTATTGTCTGTGTCCTGCTTTGCCTTGGCTTATTTATAAGCGGAAGGATTTCGTATGGAGCAGCGCAAACAGCGGAGAAGTATGCAACTGCAACGATTATTGAGGATCATTCGCAATTCCGATATGGCATGGATACTAACTTTGGCAATGTATTACTGTATGGAGAGTTGAGAACGGATTCGCCTGTAACTTTCGATGAAATTGGCAACGGCTATATTTACATTGAAAAGGTTCGTGAGGATTACACGAGACATACCAGAACCGTTACAAAGAAAGACAGCAATGGTAATACATACACCGAAACAGAGGTTTACTATTCGTGGGACTATGTTTCCAGTGAACATCTTGCTACGGATACGATTGTGTTTTTGGATGAGCCGTTTTCATATGGCACAATCTCTTTGCCGGTTCGACGTCTGAACTTGGCTGACGCAGGTGTTGAAAAGCAGCGATGGAACTATATCTATAAGAACAGCGACACAAGGTATTATTACAATGTAACGGATATATCTCTTGTCGGGACTGTCTTTGCTACATTGAGCGACGGGACAATAAAGAATGCTTCTTCTTTATACGAAAACGATACTCCAACGGAAGTGATTGAATCCGTACAACAGTCGGAAACGCTTTATTTGATTTTCTTCTGGCTGGCTTGGGTGGTTTTTATGGCCGGTTGTGTTTATGGATTTTTGTATTTAGAAAATCGTTGGCTCGATTGAATATCGGGAGGGTAAGGACATGAACCTGTATGCTGTTTTTGCGGATTACAGAAAGGACAACGAGCATAGATATCCGTATTATGTTCGCGCAAATTCCGTTCGTGAGGCTCGAACAAAATTTCAAGACAAAATATCTTGGCTTACGATATTAAAAATTGAGCCTGTAACGGATAAAGAGCTGTGTCATAGGATTTTCAGCAATCCATTGGGATATATTTTCTTTTGATTTGTTTTGGAGGGGCAAAATGATTATTGAGGACAAGCGATACGAGATTGATGAAGTTTTTCATATGATCGGGGAAGAATATTTATCTCTTGATACAGATAAAGGGAAGAAAAATTCTGATATCGTAGTGGATGGGTTTCGTGTTCATCCGATTTCGCTCCGTTATATGACTTTCTATCAGAAAGGTACTGCATGTGCGTATTGCGGAAAAGTCGGAACGCACTTCAAACTTTGTGGCGATCCAGATTCGCAGCGTAGACATTTCAATTTGTTCGCAGATGATGGTTCTTTGATTACTAAGGATCATATTATTCCTAAAAGCAAAGGCGGAAAAGACTGTGTTTCTAACATGCAGCCGATGTGCAAAGCGTGTAATACAGAGAAAGGTAACTATCATCCTGAAATTAAAGTTGATTACATCGCAGCATTAAATCAGAGAACGGGTAACACTTCCCTTTTTAGAACAATTAACAAAGCGGCATATCATGTTATTTCGGCGCATTTGCGTCCACCCAAGAAAGACAAGGATCTTATCATTAACACCTCGATCAATGCGGTACTTGCAATTCAGAATGCCATCAAAACTGGCTGTTCGTATTGCGGATACACGTGGTCGATTGAGCAGCGATAAGGAGCTTGTTAAATAATATCAAGGAGTGAAAATATGAAAGTTAGACGCGATTTTGTAACAAACAGTAGCTCCAGCAGTTTTATTATCGCTTTTGCGGATAAGGCTGATGGTTTACAACAGATTGACGGTCTCAGACACAGATACGGCTCTGATTATGTCGATCAGCTCTTGAAGGATTTCTCAAACAGCGAACCGATCTCTCATGACAAAATCAGAGAGCGCTTTGAGGATGAGTTTGAGTGTGAGGCAAGCTACATTCTCAGTTATGGCAATGATGGTTGGTGGTCTGATGATAAACCGACCTTTAGAAAAAAGTGGGAGGAAGCTCATCCAGGCGCAACTGGCGCTGACTTCTATAATTCTCCAGAGCGGAAAGCCGCTATCAAAGAGTATGTAGAAAACGCTTTCAAGAAGTTGTTTAACGACATTGGTTCTGCTCCATATCTGGTTGAGCTTGAATATGAAGACCATACAGATATTGGCAGTGCGTTAGAACACGATATTCTTCCAAACTGTGATTTTACGGTACGTGGTTTTAGTCATCATTAAAAGGAGGACACGATTTGAAATTTCGCAAAGATTTTGTGACCAATTCCAGTAGCTCCAGTTATACATGTGATATTTGTGGCGCAACGGAATCTGGTTGGGATATTAGTTTGGAAGAGGCCGGCATGGTTGAATGCGTAAATGGGCATACAATCTGCAATGATGAGCTGCTTGAGATTCCGCGCAAAGAGCTGATTAAAAAGATTCTGGAATCTGGTTACGAGACTGAAAGTGAAGAAGAGCTGAATAGTCAGCACGACAATGATTCACTTCTCGATATCTACTGGGATCAGGCAGACAATCGTTATGCTGCTCCGGAAGAGTTTTGTCCGATTTGCCAGTTTATCGAGTATTCGCAGCACGATCTTGGAAAGTATCTTGAAAAAGAGTACAAAGTTTCCCGCAGTGATGTGTTCGCAAAGGTGAAAGCGGTGAATAAGCGCCGCAAGAAGCTATACGATAGCGAATATGTGACAGAGGTGTGTAAACAGTTTGATCTTAACCCTGTCGATGTCGTGGCTGGCCTAAAGAAGAGATTTGTTACCTACCGTGCCTTTAGTGACTATATTCGGAGGTAATTGAAATGAAAATTAGAGAAGACTTTGTAACGAACAGCAGCAGTTCGAGCTATATCATTGCTTATAAAGCATTCCCCAATCTTGACGATAAACTTCTTCAGGACTTCCCGATTCTAAAAGGATTTGATGCCATTTTAGAAAGAGTCCTTCTTTCCGCCGATGACTATGGCGATACAACAGAGGGCGAATGTATTAGGAGCGTAGAAGAACTGGATAAGCATTTTGTAGATTGCTACGGATATGCGGATCTAAATACACTTCAGCGAATTTTGGACGATGACCACTATCTCAAAGAGCATTATGAAAAATGCGCACAATTCTTGAAGAATGGCTATAACATCGTTTTTAAGCAGGTCGATTATAGTGATACGACATTTGATGCCATTGTTCGTAGCCTATCCAGCATTGTTGTTACAACTGCGCCAGATCAGTCGGACAAAGTTCCTATCGTTCAGATCATTGATAGTGAGTAATTGGAGGTGAATCAATGTACGCAGCATATGTAACTCGTATTAAGAATCTGCGCAAGCATACGAACGCGGATCGACTTCTCTGCGGCGAATGTTTTGGCAATACAGTGATTGTTGGCTTGGATACAAAGCCAGAAGAGCTTGGCGTTTATTTCCCTGTGGATGGCAAGCTTGGTACTGAGTATGCGGTGAAGAACGACCTGCTTCGTCGTAAGGATGAAAACGGTAAGCCGGCTGGCGGTTATCTTGATCCTGAAAAGCGCAATATTAAGGCGTTGAAGCTTCGTGGTGAAAAGAGCGACGGTTTGTTTATGCCATTGTCCAGTCTGAATGGGTTCACAGATATTGCAAAGCTCCGCGAGGGCGATGTAATCACCATTTTGAATGGTGTTACAATTTGTGAGAAATATATTCCCCGTCGTAAGAATAGTACCGTTATGGTTGGGGGGGGTAGGACTCGTAAGCATCACGATTCTATTGCCCCGCTCTTTGCGGAACATGCTGACACGGAGCAGCTTGCTTATAACCTTGGTGCATTCCACGCAGGCGATCTTGTTGAGATTACTTTGAAAATGCACGGTACATCTCAGCGAACCGGATATCTGCCGACGCTTAAAGGATATAAGAAGTCATTGTTTGATAAAATCCTACATCGCATTGGTTCTCCGATTTATAGTTGGGGATATGTAACCGGTACTCGTCGTGTCGTTCTGGATGATTTTGACGGCGGCTTTTATGGTAGCAATGCTTTCCGCGAACAGCATAGCAAGGTTTTTGAGGGCAAGCTTCATAAGGGTGAAACTGTATACTACGAGGTTGTTGGCTTTACGCAAGACAAGCAGCCTATTATGGCATCTTGTGACAATCAAAAAGTCGGTGATAAGGAATTTGTTAAACAATACGGTGAAAAGACGGTGTTTAGCTATGGCTGTTATCCAGACGGAGTAAAGGAAGTAACAAATCCGAAAATTACACGCGCAACGGTAATGATTGGCGATGCCTCTTTCACAGCAAACGAGATCACGGAATATGAACCTGCTCCGCAGTCTGATTTCTATGTATATCGAATGACAATGACGAATGAAGATGGCGATGTTGTTGAGTACACACCGGACTTTATGCGTTATCGTTGTGAGCAGATGGGCGTTAAGTGCGTTCCGCTATTCGCTCGATTTATTATTCCTGATTATATTCAGCTTCCTGATGATGTCGGATCTCCAACGGCTGTCAACGCTGGCGAATATGTCAAGGAAATTGCCGAAAACTTCTATGATGGTGCAGATCCGATCGGTAAGTCGCATGTACGAGAGGGCGTTGTTTGCCGCATCGTAAACCGTCCGAAGTTCACAGCATATAAGCACAAGAATTTTTCATTCAAAGTGCTTGAGGGAATTGTAAAAGATGTAGCGTCTGCTCCTGACATGGAAGAAGCGCAGGATGAGGAAAGCGTCGCATAACAGCATCTCGCGTATTAACTATCAATGCCGAGCAGTGTGTTTGGATATTTACGAACCAGTAGTTCCATCGCACTGCCGGCATATTGTAAGAGATTGTATTTTGAAAGAGAGGTGCTGTGATGAGTGATAAAGAAAAGGTTATGAAACGGCTTTCTGAACACCTCGAAGCAGTAAAAGGCAAACACCCAGAATGGGTTGGTATTTTTCTTCAAGGTTCACAAAACTACAACTTAGACTATGAGGGCAGCGATGTTGATTCCAAGCTGATTGTCCTACCCTCGTTTGAAGATTTTGTTTTGAACAAGAGTCCGTATAGCTACACACATATCATGGAAAACGACGAGCATGTAGATGTTAAGGATATTCGTTTGATGCTCGATTGCTTCAAAAAGCAGAATGTAAATTTTGTCGAGATTCTTTTTACTCCATACCGTATCTTGAATCCAAAGTACGAAGCTTTGTTTCAGCCGATTCTTGATATTGCGGAGAGAGTCGGTCGATATAACAACTATGCTGCATTGAATTGTATGGTTGGAATGGCGCTCGAAAAGCAAAAGGCATTGTGCCATCCATATCCCGCAACCAAGGACAAAATTGATAGATATGGTTTTGATAGCAAGCAGTATCATCATATTGAGCGTCTTTATGAGTTTATGCAGCGCTGGCTTAATGGCGAGCCATATCGGGATTGTCTTGTTTCCAAACAGAGAGAGCGTCTTAGAGAAATCAAGCTTTATATTAACTGTGATCTTGCAATGGCGCAGACCAATTCGGATAGAATTGTATCTGAGATGAAAGCAATCAAAGATACATATATGCAGCAGAATCCTGTTGTGATAGATCGTGAAGTCGATTTGGTTTTCAATAGAGTTTTGCTTGATTTGTTTAAGTTCAATTTCCAGTGCGAGATTGGTAACGACTCGCCTAATAAAAAGGAGTAAGAAATATGCCTATCTTTTTTATGATGGTGGGGCTTCCGTATAGCGGGAAATCTGTTTATGCGGAAGGTCTGCGAGAGAAGTTCGGCGCAGAGATTCATTCCAGCGATGCAATTAGAGCAGAGATTCTTGGAGATGTACAGGATCAGACAAACAACCAGATTGTTTTCGATACTCTGCACAAGCGGGTAATTTCTGATTTGTCCGCTGGTCATAATGTAATCTTTGATGCGACAAATATCAATTACAAACGGCGTATTGACATGTTGAATCGCTTGTCAAAGGTGAAGTGTCAGAAGGTTTGTATCGTAATGGCGACACCTTTTCACGAATGCGAAGAGCGTAGCAAACATCGTAAGCGCGTTGTTCCTCACGAGGTTCTTGTGCGTATGTATAAGAATTTCTGGCTTCCGTATTGGTATGAGGGGTGGGACGCAATCGAGCTTGTTTATCCCGACAATTTTGAGCCGTATAGTGTAAGTGATTTGTATAATCGTGATGGTGGGTTAAACAGTTTTGAACAGGACAATCCGCATCATACTTTTACGGTTGGGCATCATTGTATCGCTACATATGGGCTTATCTCCGATGGGAGCGCAGAACTTCAGGAAGCAGCGCTTCTCCATGATATCGGTAAGCCTTTTACAAAAAGTTTTGTGAATAGCAAAGGCGAAACAACAGAGATTGCTCATTATTATGAACATCAGCATGTTTCCGCCTATGATAGTCTGTTCTACTCAAATCCGAGTTTGAATCGGCTGTATATCGCAAATATCATCCAGTGGCATATGCGTCCCTTTGAGCTTGAACGCGATCCTCATTCCGGTAAAGCAAAGAAGCGTTTCAAAAAGCTTGTTGGTAATAAGCTTTATTCGGATGTGATGAAACTCCATGCCGCTGATATCGAAGCAAAAGGAACTTGATAAACAATACAAAGTAGGTGTTTGGCATTTACAGTAAAGAAGATTTAGATGTAATGCAGTCATGGGATTTGCAGAGAAAAATTCAAGTGACTACGACTCGTATTATTGAGTGGTATGAGTATTTCGGCGGAAGCGTTTATGTTGCATTTTCTGGCGGTAAAGATAGTACGGTTTTGCTTGATATTGTTCGCCGTATTTATCCAGATGTGCCGGCTGTATTTTGTGACACAGGTTTGGAGTTTCCAGAAATCCGAGAATTTGTTAAGCGGCATGATAATGTTGTGATTCTGCGGCCTGAGATGAATTTCAGAAAGGTCATTGAAACATACGGATATCCAATTGTCTCAAAGAGAGTTGCTGATACCGTAGAATATGGCAGTAAGCCAGGTTCTTATCGGTGGAAAGAGCTTCACGGAGAAATTATCCGTAGCAATGGTACTCCGTCGGAGTTTAATTGCGAAAAGTGGTGCTATCTTTTGGATGCTCCATTTAAGGTTTCTTCTCGCTGTTGCAATATTATGAAGAAGAAACCGCTGAAGAAGTATTTCAAAGAAACTGGTCGTGTTCCCATTATTGCAACTATGGCAGACGAGAGCAGATCTCGTAGGTCTACATGGATGAGGCAAGGCTGCAATGCTTTTAGTAAGAAATCTCCGACTTCTCAGCCGATGTCTTTCTGGACAGAAAATGATGTTCTTGAATATTTGCACACCTATAATATTCCCTACGCCTCCGTTTATGGCGAGATTGTACCTTGCGGGGGGGGGGCGGCGGACAAACACCTATCGCAATGCGCCCAGGTTTTCGGGTAAGGAAACTTACACCAAAAGAGTGCTGGCGTTTAATGGGTTTTGATGATGAGGATTTTGAGAAAGCACGCGATGCTATGAACGATAACATCTATAATGGTAATGATCGTTCCAGTTCGCAGCTTTACAAGCAGGCCGGTAATAGTATCGTCGTAGATGTTCTTCAGCATATCATGGAAAACCTATATGACGCTATGCCATATTTGTTTGACGATATGTCTGTTGGATCATTCTTTAGTGGTATTGGTGCATTTGAAAAAGCGCTGACACGACTTGATGAAAAGAAGAGTGAAAATATTCAGCATGGTTCTTCCGCTGAGCTTACACAGGTTGGATATATCAACGATTATAATGGAGACGCAAATCGTGTATATGATGGCGCTGCTATTGCCCGTGCCTTGAAAGCCGAGGCGGGTGGGGGCGGAGCAAAGACCGGATGGTACAAAGTGTGATGCTCTGTGAAGACATATATGATTGAGAAAGTCAGAATTAAGCAAGCCACAAAGCAAGGTTTTATTGAGTGCGTTGTGGGGGGGGGCTGTTGATCTCTCTTATCCAAACTCAAAAACGAGGCGTGGTCGTGTACAAGAGGGCGGAACGATTTGCCCGACAATTACAGCGCAGAATACTGGTATCTGCCTTATAGAAAAAGCAGGTTATTCCCACAAATTCACTTGACAGATAGAGTCAAGCGTGTTATTATATAGAGGAAATAGCTAAACAATATCGGAATGGCATGTAGCCATCCGTTTGGTTCTTTCAAAGGAATTAGCAAAATAATTTATTAAAGGAGTTCAGTTTATGGAAAAGCGAATGGTTTCTTATCCGTATCCGAATCAGAACATCGTTGGTAGCATTTTGGATGATGTGTTGCGTTCTGTCAGCGCTGCGAGTGTTCCCGCGAATCGTCCTACTGCTATGACGGCGGTTCACCAGCCGGCACAGATCATCTTTAATCCTCCTGCTACGATTGTGTATTGGAGAGACGGTACTAAGACGGTTGTGCGTTGCGATAACGACGAGTTCTCTGAGGAATTCGGTTTTGCAATGGCTTGTATGCGCAAGATCTTCGGTACTCGAAATGCGTTTAAGGCACAGTTCAAGAACGCATACCGTCCTTATCTGAAGAAGAAAAAGGAGAAGCATACCGATAGCTGTGAAATCAAGAATCCCGATGCTCCCATCTCTTTGGATAAGATGCTGCGTGATTTTGCTGGAGATGACAGCGTTGGTGTCGCTATTGGATTTAAGCCCAAGGAGTAATCCATATTTCGTATGTGTGGAGTGCGGTTGTGTGTTTCAAGAGCCAAAGCATTATATCGAAACGCATGGACTCGACACTCCACCATATGAGCATTTTACAGTCTGTCCTCATTGTGGTGGAGCGTTTGTAGAGGCACATCGCTGTGACTGTTGTGGTGAATTTATCACTGCTGATTATATCGTGGTTCAAGATGGAAAACGCTATTGCGAAGAGTGTTATTCTATTCGGAACATTGAGGATGACTTAGCTGCATAAATGGAGGTTTTAATTTGATTAGCGATAAACTGGGACAATCATTGAAAGATGAATTTCTTTCGATTTGTAAGAAAGATATTTGTCGAGACGGAATTGAAGAACTATTAGGCTGGGTAGAAGAAAGTGACTTCTTTTATGCCCCAGCAAGCACAAGATTCCACGGCAATTACAAATATGGTCTGTTAGAGCATTCTTTGAATGTTTACAAAGCCTTAAAGGAACTTGTTAAGCAACACGGCGATATTGAAGTATCCGATGAAACACTTGCAATTTCCACACTATTTCACGACATTTGTAAAGCAAACCTATATGTCGTAGGAAGCAAGAATGTTAAGGATGAGCAGACAGGTCAATGGCACAAGGAAGCAATTTATAAGCATGATGACCAGTTCCCTGTCGGTCATGGCGAAAAGTCTGTGATTATTTTGCTTCGACATATGGCTCTCACGGACGATGAAATTTATGCGATTCGCTTCCATATGGGCGGATTTGATTCCGCCGTTAAAGGCGGAGATGGAAGTATCAGCAAAGCTTATGAGCTTTGCCCGCTTGCGGTGTTACTCCATCTTGCAGATATGACCGCAAGTTATCTTATGGAGGATCATAATGCCTGATGAAGCAAATTTGAATCTGGTGCAGAAACTTGCAAAGATCCGAGAAATGGTGGAGGTTCTTCGCAAGAATAAATCCGGATTTAACTACAAGTATGTTACGGAAGATGAGATTCTGGCGCGTGTTGCTGCTGGTATGAAGAAATATGGTGTGTCGTTGCAGCCGAGCATTGTTCCTGGCACACTTTCTGTAACGCCTGTCAGTTATACAAAGACGAAGAATACAAAGTCTGGCGATCAGCTCAAAGAGGAAATCAACGAAACTCTTGTTCATGCGGAGCTTACCTTTACCTGGGTGAATTGCGATGATGTGAATGATACTCTCATTGTTCCGTGGGCGTTGGTTGGACAGCAGGGTGATGCAAGCCAAGCTTTTGGTAGCGGTCTGACATATGCAAATCGTTATTTTATGCTGAAATTCTTCCAAATCGCAACACCGGACGATGATCCAGATAATTGGCGGAGCAAGAAGGAAGAGGCGGAGCAGGAAGCTGAAATGGCTATTGTTCGTCCAATCATCACAAAGATTGATGATCATGTCAAAGCATATCTGAATGCAAACGAAAATGAAGCCAGTGCGAGAAAGGCGCTTATTGAGGTCGTTAAAAAGTATGTCAAAGATGGCAATAAGCCAACTGCCGACTATATGAACTACCTCACAGATCCTACGGTTGCAGGAGAGCTTCTTGAAGAGCTTCAAAAGCAATTTCCAATTGGGGCAAAGAAAAAGTCAGTAGCAAAGAAAGAAGGTAATGCGTAATGGGATTTCGTGAAGGTGCATTTGCTACGGTTTGGGAAATCACAAATCAGGGAGATAGTTTCTCTAAGGTAAGGGTGTCTACAAGCCGTAAAGATAAGAAGACTGATGAGTATGTAACAGACTTTAACGGATTCGTCAGCCTGATTGGTGAGGCAAACAAAAAGTTAGGTCTCATTGAGCGTTCTTTGGATGAAGATGGTCGGTGCAGAATCAGACTTGGCGCTTGCGATGTCTCTAATCGCTATGATAAGGACGCAGGCCGCGAGTTTGTAAACTATACATTGTTTGATTTCGAGATGCCTGATGGCAGCGGATCTGATCCCGCAGAAGCCCCTAAGGAAAAGAAGACTCCAAAGGGCGGAAAAAAGCAGAAAGCGAAACCGTCTGCTCTGACCGAAGAAGAGTCTGATGAAGACGGGGATCTCCCGTTTTAAGTCGTTTTGATAAATGCGGTGATGCGCTATTCGATACGATTTAATCATCGAAGATATGACTTGGAGTTATTCAAGAGTAGCATCATTTGATGATTGCCCGTATAAATGGTTTCTTTCCTATTTGTATCGGGATGAAAATGGTCGTTCCCTGAAAAAGAAAAGCGGCTTTTTTGCAGAATTCGGAAGCTACATGCACATGATTTTGCAGATGTACTTGAGTGGGCTGCTGGAAAAAGAGCGATTGTCTACTTACTATGTAGCCCACTTCAAGGAAAATGTTTTTTCAAAAGCCCCAAACTCCAAGATCTATATGAACTACTTTCAGCAAGGCTTTCATTATCTTGATGACTTTTCATTTCCGTCGAGAACCATTGTTGGTGTTGAAGAAAAAGTTGATTTTATGTTTGCTGGCAGAACATTTACCGGATTCGTTGATCTCATTAGCGAAAGCGGAAAGCTGATTGTGACAGACCATAAGTCAAGAACTTTGAAGCCTCGCTCAAAGCGTTCAAAGCCAACAAAGCACGATGCGGAATTAGACGAATATCTACGCCAGCTATATGTTTATTCCGCAGCAATCAAAGAAAAATATGGTCGCTATCCAGATACCTTAGAGTTTAATTGTTTCCGCTCTCAAACCATGATTCAAGAGCCGTTCGAGTTAAAAAGGCTTTATACAGTTGAGGATTGGGTGAGTAAAACAATAGATTCTATTGCCACCAACGATAAGTGGAACGCAAAACCAGATTATTGGAGGTGTAATTATCTATGTGATGTTTGTGATCATTGCGAATATAAAGGATTGATTTGATAGGGGTGATTCGCGCTGCAAATTGATCGTGATGTAATTCTTGAAGCGAAAGAAAAACTTGGCGATGAAAATGCCAGGATTATCGCTCAGGAATTGGATATTCAAGATTTCGATGAGCAGAATTTACGGTGCTGCTGCCCATTTCACCAAGAGGATCACGCATCGTTCATATATAACCGAAAAACCTTTTCATTCCATTGCTTTGGTGCGTGTGCAAGAAATTACGATATCCTTGATGTGTTTATTTACAAGGGTATGACTTACCTTCAGGCTTGCCAAAAGCTGTTTGAACTGGCTGGCATCAGATACAGCTTTGGCGAGCTTGGAGTCCACACTAAGCATCAATATAAGTATCCGAAAGAAGTACCGATTGAAGATAAGTCGAAAATCTATGGATACTTCAAAAAGCGCTGTATTAGTCCGAGTACATTGGACTATGCAGATGTGCGACAGGATGAAGAAGGAAATATCGTTTGGAACTATTACGACACCAACGATGTTCTGACGATGGTTAAGTATCGCCCCTCTCGCAAGGTGCGTAAAGGCGAAAATAAATGTTGGTGTCAAAAGGGTGCTGATACATGCAATCTGCTGTTCAATATGAACCGTGTAAATGTCAATTCTCCGCTGCTGATCTGCGAAGGAGAACCTGATTGCTTGTCTGCTATTGAAGCTGGATTTAGTAATGCCGTTTCTGTTCCGCTTGGAAGCACAAACTTTCACTGGATTGAAGAAAATTGGGATTGGCTGGAGCAGTTTGATAACATCATTATCTGCTCCGACAATGACGAGGCCGGCTATAAGATGCAGAAAGAGGTTGTGTATCGGCTTGGAAGCTGGAGGACGCGGGTTGTTGAAGTACCTCAGATTTTTGAAACCGATGATGGTCGAAAATTTCCCGTAAACGATTTGAACGAAGCTCTTTATTATTTTGGTAAGGAGCGAGTGCTTGATTTAATCTTAAATGCCAAGGATAGTCCTGTTCCTGGCGTAATTGATTTCTCTGATATTCAGGATATTGATATCGACCAGATTGACGGTATTCGCACAGGGATTAAGACGCTTGATCGGTATTTGATGAAGATTTTCCTCGGTACATTAAATATCATCACTGGTATTAACGGTGCTGGTAAAAGCTCGTTCATCAATCAGCTCATCATTCAATCGTTAGAAGAAGAGAAAAATGTCTTTTTGTTCTCTGGTGAGCTTCCTAATTTTCAAACTAAGAATTGGCTTAATTCCGTGATTGCAGGTCAACGATATATCGACGAAAAGCATTCAGGAGAAGCCGTTTATTATAAGGTTCGTCCAGAAGCAAAACGCTCTATTGATAATTTTTATCGTGGTCGGCTGCATATCTACGAAGATGGTCAGCCAAATACAAAAACTGCATTGATGACAACGATTGAAGATGCAGTTCGCAAGTATGGTGTAAAGCTTGTAATTCTGGATAACCTGACCGCAATCAACCTGGAATGCAGTGACGATAACAAATATAACAAGCAAAGTGAATTTGTTATGGAGCTTATTGCATTTGCGAAGAAGTTCAATGTTGCTATTGTGCTGGTTGTTCATCCTCATAAGATTGACACCATGCGCCGTCTTACAAAGATGGATGTTCAGGGTATTTCCGCAATCATTGATCTTGCTCATCGAATCATTAGTCTGTACCGCGTACAGGAAAAAGATAAAAAGGGTGAGCCAAAACTAAATGGTAGCGGTTGGAAAGTACCGCCGATTAAAGATGATGTCCTTATTGATATTCTTAAAGATCGAATGCTTGGTTACGAAGGTCGTAGCGTTGGAGTGTTTTATGATACTCCATCCAGACGATTTTTCTTAAATGAAGAAGATCTTGATAGAAAGTATTCATGGGACACAAAGACGCACACAGGATCTTTGCCATATCCTCCGCCTCAAATGATTGATGAGGAAGAAGAGGTGTTTGGTTCAGTTAGTTAGGAGGTGTGAGCGATTTCAGATAAAAATTATACCGCATATCATGTGCATACTGAATTATCGCTGTTGGATAGCTGCACTAATTACAAGCTATATGTCGATAAGGCTGTTGAGCTTGGACAGAAAGCTCTTGCTTTCACAGAGCATGGCAACATCTATCAGTGGGTAGAGAAAAAGATGTATTGCGATGCCAAAGGGATCAAGTATCTGCATGGCATTGAATGCTATCTTACGGAGACGCACGAGCCAAATCCTGAAACGGGATCAAAGGTTCGTGACAACTACCATACAATTCTGATTGCAAAAAACTATGCGGGTGTTCTTGAGCTGAATAAGCTTGTGAGCATTTCAACGACAGATTCTCATACCTACTATAAGCCGCGAATTTCATTTGATGAATTCCTTGGGACTTCAAAAAACATTATCAAAATCAGCGCTTGTCTTGCTTCTCCGCTGAATAAGCTTCCGTTCTCTCATAAACGATATATGGAGCTGGCACGGCATTATGATTATTTTGAGATCCAGCCGCATGATTTCCAAGAACAAAAGGATTTCAATTTGCATCTTGCTCAGCTATCCAGAGAACTTGGCAAGCCGCTGATTGCCGGCACAGATACGCACAGTATTGATAAATACAAGGCTGAGTGCAGAAGCATTCTTCTTGCTGCAAAGCATATCGAATATAGCGACGAAGACAGTTTTGACCTGACTTATAAGAGCTATGATGAACTGGTTGAGATGTTCAGAAAGCAAAATGCTCTTCCAGAAAGTCTATATCTTGAGGCAATCGAAAACACAAATCGTATGGCTGATTCTGTCGAAAGCTTTGATCTGGACTTATCTTTTAAGTATCCAAAGCTTTATGGTAGTAGAGACAAGGAAGTATTTGTAGAGCGAATTAAGAGCGGTCTTGAAGCCAAGCTTTTATCTGGTGCTATTTCAAAAGAGCAGCTTCCAAACTTCAAATCGGCTATTGCTGAAGAATGCCGAGTATTTGACAAAATCGACATGTCTGGATTCATGCTGTTCATGTCGGAGCTTGTTACGTGGTGCAAGTCAAACGGTATTCCTGTTGGGTTCAATCGTGGCTCATGTGGCGGATCTCGTGTGGCCTACGTTACAGATATTACCGACTTAAATCCGGAGACATGGCATACGGTATTCTCTCGTTTCTGTAATGAAGATCGCAAGGAAATCGGTGATATTGATATTGATGTTTCTCCGTCTGACCGAGATCGAGTGTATGAGTACATTATCAATCGCTTTGGACAGGATAAAACCGCATTTATTCTTGCTGTTGGCACGATTAAGTCCAAGGGTTGCATTGATGAGATTTGCCGTGCGCTTGGTGTCAGGTGGAACAAAGAGCATCAGCACGATTTGAAAGACCTGAAAGCGGTACTTAAATCGCTGAAAGATCTAAATGTCGAAATTGTATTTGGTGATGCAAGAGATGGCAATGCGACATATTACTTTGATAAGGAAAATGGGAATCACCTTATTTTCCAGAGCAGATTGAGTAATACGCCGAGATCGGAGCTAATCAAGTATTATACCAAGGAGTACGACCGGCTAAAGGCAGAAAACGAACGGATTTTTGAAAAGAATCCGTGGACTGGAAAAATCAATAGCGTTATCAAGCAAGAGTTTGAAGCTGATCCGGAAGCAGCAAGAAAAAAGTATTCCGATGTGTTTTATTACTATGATGGTCTTCTCGATACTGCAATTTCTCAGTCAATGCACCCAGCGGGTATTGTAGCAAGTCCTATCACCCTGGCAGATCATTACGGCACATTTGAAGATGCAGATGGTCATGTGTTACTTCAGATTGATATGGAGTGTGTGCATGAAGTAAGCCTTGTTAAATACGATATTCTTGGTTTGAAAAATATTGAGATTATCAAGGATGCGTATGACTTAATTGGAATTCCCTATCCAAAGTCACATGAAATTAACTGGTCTGACGAAGCTGTATGGAAAGATATGCTTCGCTCGCCTGTCGGGGTATTCCAGTTTGAAGGAGATTTTGCACATTCCATGCTGAGACAGTATGTTCCTCACAGCATCTTTGATATGTCACTGATTACCGCAGCATTAAGACCGTCTGGTGCTTCCTATCGTGATGATTTGATGCAGCATAAGCCACACAAGAACCCGTCAGCAATTATCGACGATCTTCTGAAAGATAATAACGGATATCTGATTTATCAGGAGGATGTTATTAAGTTTTTGCAACAGATTTGCGGCTTTTCCGGTTCTGATGCAGATAACACGCGCCGCGCCATTGGGCGTAAGGATGAAGAGCGTTTGAAAAAAGCACTTCCTCAAATCCTTGAGGGATATTGTGAAAAGTCAACGCAGCCGCGCAACATCGCAGAGCAGGAAGCAAAAGAATTCTTGCAAATCATTGAAGACGCATCCAGCTATATGTTTGGATATAATCATTCGATTGGATATTGTATGATTGGCTATTTGTGTGCTTATCTCCGTTATTATTATCCGTTTGAATTCATCACTGCGTATTTGAACAATGCAAATAACGAAGATGATATTAAAAACGGAAGTGCGCTTGCTGAACTGTACGGGATTCAGATTGTTCCGCCGAGATTCGGTTTGTCGAAAGACAAGTATCTGTTTGATAAGAAGTCTCAGGTAATTGCTAAAGGCATTGAGTCTATCAAATACATGAACAGTGCTGTGGCGAATGAGTTGTACGAAATTTCTCAAAAGCATAAGCCAAATACTTTCATGGAACTGTTGTGTCTAATGGCGGTGGAAAGCTCGTTGGATACAAGGCAAAGAGATATCCTTATCAAGATTGACTACTTTAGAGACTTTGGTAATATTCCAGAGCTGAGTAGAATCGTAAGTTTCTTCTCGTTCTTCAAAAATGGCACGGCGAAACGAGTCCAAAAAGATAAGCTGAGCGAAGAGATGATTGAACTGGTTTCTCAGTATGGCACAGATAAAAACAAAGACGGCACATCTGGTAAGTCGTTTGTAATTACGGATATTGGCGGTTTACTTGTGGCCTGTGAGAAAGCCGTGAAATCACTTAATCTTCCCGATGTTGATTTGAAGAATAAAATTCAGACACAGCTTGAGCTTATGGGGTATATTGATCTGACAACAAAGAAACCAGAGGATCGTCGCAAGCTTCTAATTACGGATGTATTTCCTCTTGTAAGTAAAAAGGATAATAACATCTGGGGGTACGCAGTTCAAACAAGATCAATCGGTAGTGGTAAAGCTGCACGACTTACTATTCGTAGCTACCGATATAAAAAGAATCCTATTAAGAGATTCGATATTATTCAGGCAAAAGAGTTAGAAAAAAACAAGAGTGGGTATTGGTATTTGCTCGATTACGAACTAATTGCCTAAACAAGAAAGGACGTAACGAACATGTGTGGTAAACACTTGGCAAAACGCAAAGAAAATCGCGCATCGCTGGTTGTTGCGCTTGTGGTCTGTATCATTGTGGCTGCTATTGTAGCAGAAGTAATAAGCTATTCTCAGGATGCAAAAGCATGTGAGCTTTATGATTCGTACAGTTATCCAGTAACTACATCATGCGTAATTCCGTCGAAAGAAATCGTTGTAAACGATACGACAAAACTTGATGTTGAGGCCGAGAGCATTGATTATGTCGATACCGAATTTGTAAATCCGGTTGTAAGTGAACCAGAACCAGTAGTCGAACCAGAGCCGCCATATTCAGAGGAAGATCTTGATTTACTTGCGAGATTGATAACGGCAGAAATGGGAAGCGAATGGGTTCCGGATGAGGTTCAACTATATGTCGGCAGCGTACCACTCAACAGAATGAAGAGCGATGCTTTCCCAGGCGAGACATTATATGATGTGATTTACCAAGAAGGTCAATACTCACCAACTTGGACTGGTGCTATTAACAACACGCCAGATGAACGTACGATTGAAAATGCCAAGAAGCTTCTGACAAATGGTAGCGTTTTGCCAGAAAATGTTGTGTTCCAAGCAAATTTTAAGCAAGGCGATGGTGTTTACTACGAATACTATGATGAGATTCTTGGCACAACCACTTATTTTTGCTACTTAGGAAATAGTTAAACAATCGGAGGAATGAGACTTGAAGATTGTAAAACCAAATGCTGAACTTATGCTTGTCCCGTATAACGATGATCTTTTTGCACTAAAGCATTTAGAGTCAGTCGGAAGAACATGCTATAAGAGCGAAAACAATATTACCGATGATTCATGTATCAATTTCGTTTCCGGAATTATTAAGCGTGGACATGAAGCTGTTATTGAACACTATTCTTTCATCTATGAGCTGAACGATATAAGTTTAGATAGTCTTGAGTTTTTAATTAAAAACTTGTCAGATGAGGGGTTCAACAGTTTTCTTCGTATTACATATGATAAACGCCCAATTGTTTCTGGGAATGTGAGAGCGTGGAGAGAGCTTTTGAAATGGGCAACAGAGTTAGGATACTGCATTCCAGGATATATGAAGTCATTTGTGTATGCTTATCCTTTGTTTTTTCCAGAATATCAAAACGCATTGTTCTCAACAGAGGTAGATGAGGATTATGTGTTTACACCATTGAGTGTAGCAAACTTGCATGGCGATGTTGAATTGCTGACGCATGTTGATATCACAGCTCGTCTTACAAACGACCGTGGCGTGTCTCATGAGGAAGTCCGCCATCGTCCAGCGAGTTTTGCACAGGAAAGTACACGATACTGCAATTACTCTAAGGACAAATTTGATAGTGCGATTTCCTATATTGATCTTCTGGGTGGCATGGAACTCGATAGCAAGACCAAAAGTATGTCTGCGAATGAAAAGTCCGCAATTTATGATGAGTGGGTGTTGGCCTGTGAGGATGCAGAGCGTCACTATTTCAGAATGCTTGAACTTGGAGCAACACCGCAAATCGCTCGTTCCGTGCTAAATAACTCTACGAAAACAGAAATTTGCATTACGATGAACCTTGCCGAATGGAAACACTTCTTCACCTTGCGACTCTCGCCGGCAGCGCATCCGCAAATGCGTGAGGTAGCATCTATGCTGCTTGATCGGTTTGATGCGGAGCTTCCTCACTATCACAAGTATGTGGGGTACACGAATGAAAGTGATTTGTATTTCTGGTAAAGCGCAGCACGGGAAAGATACATCTGCAAATTTACTTCGTGAGGAATTAGTTAATCAATGCCAAAGCGTACTTGTAACGCACTATGCTGATTTGCTGAAGTATATCTGCCGTAACTTCTTTGATTGGGACGGAAAGAAAGATGATGCTGGTCGCAAGCTTTTACAGTATGTGGGGACAGATGTGGTTCGTCAGAAGCGTCCGGATTTCTGGGTGAGTTTCCTTGTCAATATACTCGATTTGTTCCCAGACGAATGGGACTATATCTTAATCCCAGATTGTCGTTTTCCAAACGAGATTGAGGCTATGAAAAGCGCCGGTTTTGATGTAACGCACCTACGAATTGTGCGGCCAAATTTTGATAGCCCACTTACGGCAGAGCAGCAGCAGCATCCGTCAGAAACAGCGCTTGATGGCTACCATGCAGATTATGTGATTTGCAATGATGGCACAATTTCAGATCTAAAACACAAACTATCAAATTGGCTTGGAGGTGAACAACATTAAGCGTTTGACAATTCTTATTGATATGGACGATGTGTTAGAAAACCTTGTTGAATGTTGGGTCGCTGAGCTGAACCGAAAGCACGGAACAACTGTTCAGCCAGAAGATATTACAAACTGGCTGATTGGTGAATTCTTCCCTTCTCTTACAAAGGAAGAGCTGTTTGCGCCTTTGAATGATTCTGCATTTTGGGGAAATCTTTCTCCTATGCCATTCGCACAGGATGTTGTTTGCCGGTTGATCGACGATGGACATTTGGTTCGGGTTGTAACTTCGTCTTACTACAATACCGTCCCTCCAAAGATGACATGGCTATTTAAGCATTACCCGTATCTATGCTGGAAAGATGTCATTATTGCGCATGACAAGAAGCTTATTAACGGCGATGTCTTGATTGATGACGGCGTACACAATCTTGAAAACGCGAAATATAAAAAGCTTCTTTTTGACCAGCCACACAACAGAAGCTATAACGCAGAAGAAAATGGCATGATTCGTGTCCATGATTGGAACGAGATTTATCGTGCTGTTTGTGAGATCGCAGGAGGCGAAGAATGATTACAGAAATTCGGAAAAGAGACGGTCGTATTGAACCGTTTGATGCAAGTAAAATTGCCAATGCAATTACAAAAGCGATGGTATCTGTCGATGAGGTTGATGGCGATGTAGCTTTGCGTGTTACAAGCAAAATCTCAAATTCTAACCTCTCTGGTGTTGTTGATGTCGAGCAGATTCAGGACATGGTGGAAGACGGTTTGATGGGAAGTCGCTGCAAGAAAACCGCGAAAGCTTATATCAAGTATCGTGAGAAGCGCAATCAGGAGCGCCAGAAGAACAACGAATTGAATAAGCAAATCGAAGATATTCTCTTGTGCAACAATGTCCAAAACCAGAATGCAAATGTTGATGAGCATTCATTTGGTGGCAGAAAGTTTGAGAGCGCAAATGTACTCCATAAAAATATTGCAATGAATGTGTTTGTACGACCTGAGGTTGCACAGGCTCATCGAGAGTCAAGAATCTATCTGCATGATTTGTCAGAGTATGATATTGGAGACCATAACTGCCTATTTGCAGATCTTGGGCGGCTGCTCCATAACGGGTTTGCAACAAGAAACGGTGATGTTCGTCCAGCAAACAGCTTTTCTACAGCTTGCCAGCTTATTGCTGTTATTTTTCAGATTCAGAGTCAGGTTCAGTTTGGTGGAGTTGCATCTTGCCATATTGACTACGATCTTGCCCCGTTTGTAAAAAAGAGCTTTGTTAAGAAGTATGTCATGGCTCTTGTAAAAGCAAGTGAAGAATTTGTAGAAACTGATTTCTCTATTATGACAGATGAAGAGCTTGACGATTTTATCAAGAAAATCAAGCCTGTAATTTTAGAGCGTGTCGGTTTGTCTGAAAGCGATATTTATATCGACAACAAAGCGAATCTTGATCCTATTATGTACAATCAAGCATATTTTGACTTGATGTGCGAAGGTAAACAGTCGGCACAAAGCCTGTATCACAATCTGAACACACTGGAAAGCCGCGCTGGATCTCAGATTCCGTTTACATCCATCAATTTTGGCACGGACACATCGACGGAGGGCAAGCTTGTTTCAAAGTGGCTTATGGCTGCAAGTCTTGATGGTATTGGAAAATATCATCTCACGCCAATCTTCCCAATCAGCATCTTCAAATATAAGAACGGCGTAAATGCTCACAATGGCGATCCGAACTATGATATCAAAAAGCTTGCTATTAAGTCGCTGAGCAGAAGAATTTATCCCAATATTGTCAACTGCAATTTCTCTGGGAACATCGAAGAGCCTGACAATCCAGATACGGAGATGGCAACGATGGGTTGCAGAACGATGATGGGATATGACAGAAATGGGCTTGGATATTCTAAGCTTGGACGCGGAAATGTTTGCCCGACTACAATCAATCTTCCGAAGCTTGGTATCAAGCATGGTATTTGTCTTGGCGAGCGTGATACCGCTGATTTAGACGGATTTTGGGAAGAGCTTGATGAGGTACTGCATCTTACAGAAATGTCCCTTGTAGACCGATTCTATCATGTGTGTAAACAGTCTGTTGCCTCTGCGAAGTTTATGTACGGCAATGGAACGATTGCAGATTATGATAAGGCTTCTTATAAGGGCATTTATGAAGCGATGAAACATGGAACTCTCGCCGTTGGCTATATCGGTATTGCAGAGATGTGTCAGGCGCTTTTTGGAAAAGACCATTCTGAAGATGATGAGGTTTGGAAGTTTGCATTGAGTGTTGTAAAGCACATTTATGACTTTTGCGTAGATGCAAGCGATAAGCATGGGTTGAATTTCTCGTGTTATGCTACGCCGGCAGAAAATCTATGCCGTACTTATGCAACTGCTTTGAAAAAGGAGTTTGGTGTAATTCCGAAAGTGACAGATCGTGAGTATATCACCAATTCTCACCATGTTCCTGTTTGGCAGAAGGTATCTATTTACAGAAAGCTTGAGTTGGAAGCTCCGTTCTGCAAGTATCCGACTGGCGGCTGCATTACCTATATCGAACTGGAAAGCTCGATTATGAAGAACGAAAAGGCTGTTGAGGATATCATTGATTACGCCATGTCGCTTGACATTCCATATCTTGCATTTAATTTCCCGATTGACTCATGCCTAAAGTGTGGATATCAGGGTGAAATTGGATATAACTGCCCTAAGTGCGGCAATACGGAAATTCAGCGTCTTCGTCGAGTTACTGGATATCTTACGACAGATTACCGTAATTTCAATGCTGGAAAGATCAAAGAATGCCTTGATCGAGTTAAGCACAGCAACTATACAGACTTCAATCAAATGAAGGATGATGCTGAGTGAATGTGTCTGGCATTAACTTTGAATCCATAGCGGATGGTGATGGTGTTCGGGTTGTGGTATATATCAGCGGTTGTTTGCACAATTGCAAGGGATGCCACAATCCAACATCCCACTCTTTCACGGCTGGTAGACCTTTCACAGAAGAGCTACAGCGTGAGGTTATAGAGTACATCAAGAAAACGCCTTTTATTTCCGGATTAACATTAAGCGGCGGAGATCCTATGTATTCTGCAAGTGAGCTTGTGCCGTTTGTGACGGCTTTGAAAGAGGATATAAAAGATATCTCCGTGTGGATTTACTCAGGATTTAGTTACGAAAAAATACTGGAAAACAGTGAAATGCTAAGTCTTTTATCATTGTGTGATGTGCTTGTTGATGGAGAGTTCATTCTTGAGCAGAGAGATATGACGCTTTGCTATAAAGGAAGCTCAAATCAACGAATCATTGACATTCCCAAATCGCTCTCGTCTGGAGAGATTATTCTATGGAAAAGCGAGGTAGTCGCAGTTGAACAGAATTGCAAAGTTTGAAAAGGTAAGCAAGCATCAGTTCGCAGAAGCTATGCTTAACACCTTTGGAAATATTTTTACAGCAAACATTGATGATGTGTTACTCCCCGTTCGTGCAACCTCTGGATCAGCAGGATATGATTTTGTCAGTCCGATTTCATTTGAACTTGCCGCTGGCGAGTCAATCAAAGTTCCAACTGGCATCCGTGTTAATATCCGAGAAGGCTGGTGGCTTGCTATTGTTCCGCGTAGCAGTCTTGGTTTTAAGTATCGAATGCAACTTGATAATACTGTTGGTGTAGTCGATAGCGATTATTACCACTCAGATAACGAGGGACACATTTTCGTGAAAATTACAAATGACAGCCGTGATGGAAAGTCGCTTGTAGTAAATGCGGGTGATAAATTCGCGCAGGCCATTTTTCTTCCTTATGGCATTACATATGATGATGCAGCAAGCGGAATCAGAAATGGTGGTTTTGGATCTACGAATACTCCCCATGTAATTGAGTTTGGACAGGCAGAAAAGGTCGGCTAAATAGCGTGGAGTTGGACAGAGTTTACAATGTGGACTGTCTGATCGGCATGAGGGAGATTGCAGATGAATCTATTGATATGATCTTTTGCGATCTCCCTTATGGTGTAACTAAAAACAAGTGGGATTCTGTTATTCCGCCAGAATTGCTCTGGAAGCAATACAAAAGAATCATTAAACCCAATGGTGCAATTCTTTTATTCGGTCAAGATAAGTTCACGGCTAAGATGATGTTGTCAAATGAGAAATTACATCGTTACAACATCATTTGGCGTAAGGTTTTGAAAAGCGGATTCCTGAATGCGAATAGGATGCCGCTACGGGAACATGAAGATATCATGGTCTTTTATAAATCGCAGCCAGTCTATAATCCGCAAATGGTGAAAGGGCAAAAGAATCATGGTAAGGGCAAAGCAAAGGGCGAAAATGCGGAAGATATTCTGAATAATCGTGTGTACGGTGCGTATAAGGTCGTAGAAACAACCGGAGACATGAAGCATCCGTCTTCGATTTGGGAATTTCCAAAGCCTCATCCATCTGTTGCAATCAGTTCAACTGAGAAGCCTATTGAGCTATGTAGGTATGCAATTCGTACCTTTACAAATCCAGGCGCAGTCGTTCTTGATAATTGCTGTGGCTGTGGTTCGATTCCGATTGCTGCAAAACTGGAAGGACGTCACTATATAGGCATGGATAATGGCGTTTGCGATAATAAAAAGAGTAAGTATTTTGGAATGCCTTGGGCTGATGTTGCAACACAGCGCTTGGCAGAAGTTGCGTGAGGTGTGATATGTACTATTGTGTTGGAAGATGCGATTCTGAAATTCTTGTAGAGTATAGCCGTAATGGAGAGTGTGTAGCAACTTGTGGTTACTGCCGCTGTATGCAGGGCGATGAATGTTTTGAGCCAACGGAGCTTTGCAACGGTTGTTCGATGTGCGAAAGAGAGGATCGCTATGCCTAATGATGATTTGAACTTAGTTCCAGCAATCCGTGCGATTGAAGGGCAAATCAGTGAACTGAAAAATGAATATGTGAAGAAGATTACACCGTACAAAGAAAGCTTGGTAAAGCTCAAGGAGATTAACACGGCCTGCGAATCATGCTGTGGAACAGGAAAAGTGTTTAGGCGTTCATGCGCAGAAGACGAAGGAGACTACTATACATGCCCAGACTGTAATGGTTCTGGCAAATGTGTAAATCATGTTTAAGCTTATAGTTGCTGGCGGGCGTGATTTCAATAATTATGACGGCATGTCAAAATGTCTTGACCGTCTTCTGAAAAACATTAACGACAATATTGAAATTGTTTGTGGCATGGCTCGTGGTGCAGATCGGCTTGGAGAACGCTATGCAAAGGAGCGCGGCTATAAAATAATCTACATGCCTGCTGATTGGGATTTGTATGGAAGATCTGCTGGCTTCAAACGAAATGTGCAGATGGCTGAGTATGCAGATGCGCTCGTTGCTTTCTGGGACGGAGTATCGTCCGGTACGAAACATATGATAGAAACTGCGCAAAAGATGGGACTTGATGTGCGCGTAAAAAAGTACCTAATGGTAAAGAGGAATTCCACATGAATGAGCTTAAAAAGTATGAAGAACTGAAAAACAAGTTGCACGATGCGGTAAATGAACTATGCGTGTTATGCGGGAAATATCAGTTTGAGCATGTCGGTATGTGTGATGGGTGTAGATGGAAGCAAGAAAAACGAATATGGACGAAAGAGTAAATAGTGGTATCTGCCCATTTGTCCGCTCTGGCGAATGCGATGTTCCTCCGTGTAATTCGTGCTTTTTATATCATTTGAGTTGTCATGAAGATAAAAAGGAGCGGCAAGGAAATTGAAACGACCAGAAATCACAAAGCAATTATCAGAGCTGTTAGAAAAACACATTGATCCGCATAACGATCCGCGTGTGTATTGGGCAAAAGAAGTGACATTTGATTATGCAACAAGCAATACTGTGAGAGTTGACTATATGCTTTTTAAGCCGTTAAACAACTCCGTTTCTGGTATTGAAAAGGGAGATTTTTCTTGTTATGAGATTAAGTCCTCTGTCGATGATTTTCACTCGAAAAACGGACACAACTTTATTGGCGATAAAAACTACTATGTCATGCCAGAGAGTGTGTTTGAAAGTGTGAAAAATGAGATTCCTTATTTTGTTGGCGTCCTATGTCCGCGTCAGGTATTTAACGGTAGCTCTGTATATCAACTTACCGTTGTGAAAAACGCAAAGAAACACGACCGTACAAAATCAGTTTCAGAAATGCTGTTAATGATGTGGCGCTCATCCAGACGCGAAATTGTTAAGGCAAGGTGTATTAAGAAAGTGGAGGAAATAATGGAAACCGATGTTTTAATTAAGAATCTCCGTGAAGCTGCAAGTAAATGGGATAAAGACAACCCAAATCCACCGACATTCTCAACGGTTTATTCTGCTGCTCTGCGTGACGCGGCAAGCAGATTAGAAGAGTATGAGAGTATTATTGCGGAGATACAGAAGCCAAACAATGTACTTAGTATTGAAGACCTTCAACGTATGAATGGACAACCAGTGTGGATTGAAGATATCCATGAGTGGGCTATCGTTTCTGTTGATGAATATGGGTATTATGAAGGCATTCCATTTGCACGGGGACATTGTTTTAACTGGAATCTTAAAGACCGCGACCTGAAATGCTATCGGAAACCGCCAGCCAGTACCATACAGGAGGATAAATAATGGAACGGCTAACTAATAAGCGCGAGGCAGATGCTCAGCGTAAGGATTACGAAAATCGTATCAAAAACGGTTATCCGCGTAATATTCCGGAAGAGCGTTTTCTTCGCCTCGCAGCATACGAAGATACAAAGATGCCGCCAGAACTCGTTGAAAAGGTTGCCAAGTTTGCAATGTGGGTAAATGAAAATGGGATTGATCGACTGCGGCATCTTGCAGAAGCAGACGAGGAAAATCGTATCATTATCTTGCCGTCAAAAGAATATCGAAAGAAATTACAAGAAGCATTCAACATCGTTGTAAAATATGGCTTTTGCAGTGATTGTGTACAGAAATACGATGGAACGCTTTGCCACCAGTGCGATTGTTTTCAAAATGGTGTTGATGTGATTAGGCAAGTTTTATTTGGCAATGTGTTAGAGGTGTGCGAGGATGGCTAATAATTATATAGCGCGTGATTCCCTCTTAGAAAAGCTTCAGACAACAAGCATAGTCACAGATGATCTATATGGCATGGGGATTATGAGCGGTATGGATGCTGCGAGAAAAATTGTAGCCGAACAGCCAATCGTAGACGCAGAGCCGGTTGTAAGATGTCAGCATTGTAAACACCATGACGATGGTGAAAATTACATTTATTGTTGGCTGTTAAAAACGAAATGTCCGAATGATGCAGACTTCTTCTGTGCTTATGGCGAAAAAGAAAGTGGTAACTAATATGGCAATGAAAATTGGATATATTCAAGAGATTGACCTTCAGCTTAATCCCCAGTACAAAGAGCGATTCCGATTCAAAGAAGCGTCATTTACTCGCAGAATTTCAAGTCGTGGAGATCGTGTGTATTCCAAAATGCTTGCATATCCGGTTGACTATGAAGAAATCGTAGACAACGCAAACATCATGAAGAAAAATAGCAATGTGATTTTAGTACGAGAACCATTTCTACTTGATGACGAACTGCGCAAAAAAGTTACAGAGTGGGTTGAGTGGGCAAATGCAGCAGATCCACATGAATACGATCCATTCGCATAAGAGAGGTTTGTACAATGGATAACAAAAAGCGCATACAAACTAACAGCACAAACGAACCTGTTCATTGCAAGGACTGCCAGCACCTTATGTTTTCCGATTGCTACGGAGAATGTACAAAGTGCCATTTAGGAATTGTGCGTCCAGATGATTCTTGCGAATTTGGCGAAAAGAGAGCCACAACACATGTCTGAAACCAGAAAGCTGTATATCGCAGACTGGCATTATGCACATGCAAACATTCTTTCGTTTGATAATCGCCCGTTTAAGACAGTAGAAGAAATGAACGAAGAGCTTGTTAAGCGTTGGAATGCTGCAGTCAATCCTGGCGATATGGTTTATGTTCTTGGTGATATGTTTTGGTGTATTTCCTCTCAGGCCGTACCAATTCTGCAAGCCTTGAACGGACAAAAATTTCTTATCAAAGGGAATCACGATAGATCTAATGATGGTAAGTTTGTAAAAGAGTTTGCGAAAATTACAGAGTACCTTGAAGTAAATGATAATTTTAGAAACATCGTACTTTGCCATTACCCCATTCCGTGTTTCAAAAATCATTATTACGGTTGGTATCATCTGTATGGGCATGTACATAATTCGTTTGAGTATCAGATGATGGAGCATGACAAATATCTGATGCAAGAGCTATACGGAAAGCAGTGCCAAATGTTCAATGTAGGTGCAATGATGCCGTATATGGACTATACTCCACGGACTCTTGATGAAATTCTAAAAGGAGCAAGCTAAACAATATGGAGAGATTCTATGTAATAAAGCCTGAGTGTGGGTTTTACAAGCAGGTGTTCGATTATTTAGAAAACGCGAAGATCGTAAACAAGCTGTTCAATCAGTTCTCTCATGATATGGAGATTGAATCCTATCTCTATTATGCCAGTAATGATACGGTGTCAATCGTACCGACAGCAAATGACAAGGAGAAATTTGCAAATCAATTCAAAAAATATGCTGACGGCGCGACAGGTCTGATGTTCTTCAAACAGAATAGTAGGGTTTATAAGGAATGGATCGCTTTATTGAAAAAGAATAACCTGAAAGTAAAGTCCCGTCCGCAGCCAGGATTCTATTTTGGGATTTGGGGCAAAGGGAGTTCTCGTTTATTTGAACACGATGGAAAGCTATACATGTCCTTAAACTACAATCAAGATTTTGAAGATCCGCAGGATTGCGAGCCTATTCTGGGCAGCGAGTTTTACAAAGTATTAGAAGAACTTGAACATAACAAAAAGAAGTGATGAGGTGAAATATGAATACAGGAGTAATGTTCTCATCGAAGTCTATGAATTGGGCAACACCACAGGACTTCTTTGATAAACTCAACTCCGAGTTTCACTTTACCCTTGATCCGTGCGCAGACAGTGAAAACCATAAATGCGCTACATATTACACAGAGCGCGAAAATGGTCTTGCACAGTGCTGGGGGGGGGCAAACGGTCTTCTGTAACCCACCATACGGAAGAGCAATTAAGGATTGGGTAAAGAAATGCTCGGAAGAATCGTTAAAACCCAATACAACGGTTGTAATGCTGATTCCAGCGCGAACCGATACGAGTTATTTCCACGATTATATTTATCAAAAACCAAATGTCGAGATCCGGTTTATTCGCGGACGATTGAAATTCGGAGACGGAAAGAACTCCGCCCCATTCCCAAGCATGGTGGTTATATTCAAATCTAAAAAGGATGGAACATAATGGCTATCAAAGAAAATATGGACTTATACAGATGCGAAAAATGCAAAAAGCTTTATACATCTGAGTACGCTGCGAATATCTGTTGCAAGCAATACCATTGTAAAGTGTGTGGGAAAGAAACACCGCAGTATATGTTGATTTGCAATTCTTGCGCAGAGCATGAACGCTTTGAAAAAGCAAGAAAAATGACTCTCGCAGAGTATTATGAAGAATTCCCAGGCAACATGCTCTATTACGGAGAAGAATTCTATGACGATATTGAATCTCTATTGGACAGCATTGATTGTGACTATGAGGACATTCCGAAATATGTATACGGTACAACAATGGAAAGCATGGAGATTGACGCAGATCAAATGCTGCAGCAGGCAGAAGAGGATGCAGATGTTGAGGACTTTTATTTTGATGATGTAGCGGCTAAAGAACTAAGAAAGTTTGTCAAGCAGTGGAACGCAAAATATGCTAAAAGCTACTACTCATGGAATGACAAGGTAGTTGTTATGCTTCCTCCAGAATACCAAAAGGAGTGCGCCAATGATTAAAACCGTAGTTGGAGACATTTTTGATGCAACGGAAGAAATCATTTGTCATCAGGTGAATTGTCGAGGTGTAATGGGGGCTGGTGTAGCTAAAACACTTTGTACTCGTTGGCCTATCATCAAGAAGACATACATCCGATATTGCAGAAGATTTGAAAATCAAAATGAGCTTCTTGGTCATGTTCTTTCTATAGAAGTTGAGCCAAATAAGACTGTTCTGAATATCTTTGGGCAACTCGATTATGGTAGAGACAAATACCGTAAGTACACAGACTATGTTGCTCTCACAAAAGCATTTGATGAGATCCGCAATAAGTATCACAACAAATCACTCGCATTTCCATATGGGTTTGGCTGTGGATTAGCAAATGGTGACTGGAATATTGTTGAAAATATGATTAACACATACTTTGCGGATATGGATGTCACTATTTACAGACTTTCAGAAAGGAGTGATGAGGCATGAAACTATATTTTCGCAATAGCCAAGCTAAATTCCGCCCCATTGCTAATATCGACGGCAGAAAGCCAGACAAAGAGATTGCCAAACAGATAGTTGCAAAAATCAATGAATTTTGTAGTGAAAGAAACTTCAAGATTTATTACACGAGGATATGGCATGAAGAATGCAAAGGAAAGCAAATGACAAAGTTTGATGTAGGAAGTCATACGGAATTTTTCTATTTTGAAAAAGCTCTTCCGTTTGCAGCATTTCAAGGAGACGAATAAATGAAAGTATTACTTATTCCTGATTGGCAAGGATGTACGATCATTACGGACAATGGTTATTGTACGATTCAAGGCTTGCCAAATGACATTGTAGATAAGGTGTTTGTATCTGAAATCCCTATTAGTAATGGGATTGGACTGATTACCCCACTTGTAAATGAGCTTACTATCGTATCTGGTAGCAGTGCAGCAAGTCTGTATTGCAAGTTGCTCAATGAACACCATATTGTCACTAAAGAGATTTTTAACACAAAGCCATCTGCGTTGCTGAAAGGAATCCGAAATGGATAGGCTAATTGCCATCGGAGATATTCACGGATGTCTCCACACACTGAAAGAGCTTCTGAAAAGTGTGGATTATAGCAGTCAGACAGATACATTAGTGTTTGTTGGTGACTACATAGATCGTGGCGCAAATAGCTGTGAAACCGTGGCGTTTCTTCGCAAGCTTCAGCAACAGGTAGGAAAAGACCGTTGCGTTTGTCTCCGTGGTAATCATGAACAAATGGCAATTGACGCATTTACAAGTGGAGACAATTCGCTTTGGTTTTACAATGGCGGATATTCGACCGTATGTAGCTACGACAGAAACGGAGTAGATATCGAATCGGATATTGGTTGGTTTAAGACTCTTCCGCTTGTATATGATACGCCAGAAATCATATTCTGTCATGCCGGCCTGTCAAAACCTTTGCTCAAAGACAACACAACACATGATCTACTTTGGGGGCGCGATTGGATTCGACATAACGACCGCAGGCCACGAGAAAAACAAGTAATCTTTGGGCATACACCAAGTAAAACTGGTGCTGCTTATACCGTAGCAACCGGCGATATTTGTATCGACTCAGCATGTGTTTATGGCAGAAAACTATGTGCCTTAGCAATCAATGAAGATGGAAACAGCAAACTATTCTATGCAGACAAGTCCGAAGAGGACGATGAAAACCCGTAAGGAATTAGTTAAACAGCATTTGGAGCGTGAATTGATGTTCAAAATTCTTATTTTTTATAGGAGCATTTCTGCGGTTAAGAACTACCTCGAAATGTTTAGGAATATGCCATTGATGGTTTTTGAAGAGACTCGCAACGGTTTCACATTCAATGGTGAAAAAATAAATATAAAAGGTGTCCGCTGCGCCAAAATCTCGGATCAGCACCGTGGATATCGGGCGCATATTATCGCTGTGCAAGAAGAACTCACATGGGCTGAAGATTGGAACGAGGTTCGAGACCGTATTGTTTATCCTATGCTTCAAACACCGATTGATATTCAAATCTTTGATGGAGATTATCCAGATGAGCAAGCGGCTTAAAGAAGAAAAGCCCAAGTATATTACGGATGAAAACGGTACGCAATTTTTTGTAGTTGGCAATACGAAAATCCGTGTAACAGAGCATTTTAATAACAAGGGTAAACATATCAAAGAACTCGTAGAAAACGCAGTACAATATGCTGCAAATGCAGCTTAATACAGGTGACAACAGCTCGTACTTGTGATATAATTATGCAGTAAGCTTATCATAAGTGCGAGTTGTTTCACTACTAAAGGAGGTTGCTAAACAACGGTGAAACAACTGATTTATCGCGTCGCGCTCTATATGCGATTGAGCCGAGACGATGAAGATTACGGAGAAAGCGTCAGTATTGAAACCCAGCGCAAAATCATCACACAATTTGCTAATGAACAGCACTTCATTATAGTTGACGAATACATTGATGATGGTTGGACTGGCACGAACTTTGATCGTCCAGCATTCCAACGCATGATGGAAGATGTCGAGTCCGGAAAGGTGAATTGCATTATTACCAAGGATCTCTCCCGCCTTGGTCGTGAGCATATCATGATGGACTATTATCTGGAATTCTACTTTCCAGAAAAGCGAATCCGCTATATTGCCGTCACAGAAAATGAAGATACGGAAAAGGGGTTGTCGGACTTCGTTCCGTTCAAGAACCTATTCAATGAATGGTTCGCAAAAGACACGAGCCGTAAAGTAAAGGCTGCTTTCAAAGCAAAGTTTGCTGCTGGGGATCGTATTTGCGCGTATGTTAAAATCGGATATAAGCGGCATCCAGAAATCAAAAACCGCATTGTGCCAGATGAAGAAACAAGGTGGATACCTGAGAAAATCTTTGATTTGGCTTATCACGGTGCTGGAGCTGCTAAAATTACAAGGACTCTAATTGCAGAAAAAGTTCCTACGCCGTCTTGGATCAACTACCAGAGATTCGGGACATTCGCTCATGTATATCAAAATGCCTCAGAAGAAAAACGGTACGCATGGACGGTTGCGCAAGTCAAGTACATCTTGAAAGATGAAACCTACATTGGAAATACGGTTCACTACAAACAGACGAACATATCTTTCAAGAACAAGAAACGCATTCGCAAGCCAGAAGATGAGTGGTGGAGAATTGAAAACACTCACGAGGGATTGATTCCAAAGGAAATGTTTGCTTCTGTCCAAGAGCAGATTGCTACCAGACGTCGGATGCAGAAAGATCATACAACGCAGATTTTCTCTGGGCTTGTCAAATGTGCTGATTGCGGATGGTCAATGCGTTTCGGTACGAATAGGCAAAACAAAAACCCATACAGCCACTATACATGTAGCAAGTATGGGCAAGTAGGAATCCATTGTTCTGCACACTACATCCGATACGATGTGCTGTATACCTATGTGCTATCAAGAATTCAGTATTGGGCGGCGCAGGCCGTACAAGACGAGGATGCTCTTTTAGAAAGGCTTCTTCAAACAGGCAATGCAAAACAGAATGCCGAGCGAAAAAAGATCGCTGACGATTTGAAGAGAGCTGAAAAACGACAAAAGGAATTGGACAACCTTTTCGCCAAGCTATATGAGGATCGAATTGCTGAGAGAATCACGGAGCGAAACTTCATTATGCTGTCTGCAAAATATCAGGAAGAGCAAAACGCTTTGGATGGGAAGATAGACCTACTTAATGGGCAAATCAGTGAAAATTCTGAGCGATATAGCAATATTGAAACTTGGGTGAAACTGATTAAGCAGTACGCATCTCCAACGGAATTAGACTCAATTTTACTCAATGCTCTTGTGGAAAAAATCGCAGTCCACGAGGCAATCAAACACGAAGATGGAAGTCGAGAGCAAGAGGTCGAGATTTTCTATAAGTTTGTAGGAAAGATCGACTGAGAGGCCAATATCTTTAAGTATGTGAATGGGGCGACTCGACGCCCGACCTCGACAAGCTGCGCGCCATCTGCACGTACTTCGGTGTGACGACGGATTATCTGATCTGGGAAAGATCGGAGGACGCGCCGCAGGCAGCCGAGCAGAAGCAGGGTGGCGATACGCGCGGGCGGAGCGGTATATTCAACGATGCGCTGCTGCTGGTGATGACAATTGTTGTGATGGCAGCGGTGTGGAGCGCTGCGCGGACGGGATTCGAGTCGTATACGGCGCTGCACTTCGTCCTTGGTGCAATGGCGATAGCCGCCGCTGTGCTGGCCTGTACGGTTTGGAAAAAGCGCGGCAGACCAATCTGTTTTGGCATTGCCGCAGCCGGTGCGGCGCTGGCGATCGCCCGCCTGGCCTCTATGCTTGGTTATCTGGTGGATCTGTGGTCGACGTCGAGAGAGTATGCGGACGGGGGCGACTGGCCGATCGTTTGGGAGAGCGCGGGGATATGGCTGCGGCACGACTGGCCCTACTATCTATTCTATCTTGTCCTGATCGTGGGCGGGCTGCTGCTCGCCCGCCAGCTCAAAAAGAGGGGAGAAGCATGACGACCTTTGACAAAGTGTACGCGGCGGTGCGGCTCATTCCGCGCGGAAGCGTCGCGACCTACGGCCAGATCGCCGCGGCAATCGGCAACAAGCGCCTCGCCCGCGTCGTGGGCTACGCGCTGCACGTGAATCCAGAGCCGGGCGTCATCCCGTGTCACCGCGTCGTCAAGCGGGACGGGGAGGTGTCAAGCGCTTTTGCTTTCGGCGGTGCGAACCGTCAGGTCGAGCTTTTGAAGGCCGAAGGCGTCGGCTTTTTGGATGACAGCCATGTCGACATGAAGCGCTGCTGCGTCCGCGCCCTGCCGCTTATTTTGGAAGAGTAAAAAAGAAGCGTTCCATCATTCGATGGAACGCTTCTTTTTGCTTACAGAAATCGGCACAATAAGATCGGCAGGAACACCGCAGGGACGTAGTTCATCACCTTGATCTTCGTCAGGCCCAGCATGTTGAGCGATAGGCCGAGGATGAGAATCGAGCCGACGCACTTCATCTCGAGGATGACCGCTTCTGTGAGATACGGCGCGAGGAACGACGCACCCAGCGCGATGGCACCCTGATAGAGGAAGATAGGGATAGCTGAAAGCGCGACGCCGATGCCGAGGGTCGAGGCGTAGACGACGGAAATGATGCCGTCGAGCAGCGCCTTGGCGTAGAGCGTCGAATGGTCGCCGGTCAGGCCGGAGTCGAGTGCGCCCATGATGGCCATTGCGCCCACGCAGAAGAGGAGCGAGGCGGTGACAAATCCATCGGAAAGCGAGGTTTTCGAGCCTTTTCCGCCAAATTTTTGCTCGACCCAGTCGCCGAGCTGATGCATGTGTTCATCGAGCTGTAAAAGTTCGCCGAGGATCGCGCCGATCGCGATCGAAAGGATGGCGACGAGCGTGTTTTCGCCCGCGAGCATGCCGTCCACGCCGATGTAGAGCACGCAGAGCGCCGCGCCCTTTTCCATTGCGTCGCTGAAGCGCTCGGGGATAAACTTGCCGAGCAGAAGTCCGGCGATGCTGCCCGCGACGATCGCGGCGGAATTGACGATGGTACCGGTCAAAATCATTGGCTGCCGCCTTCTTTCTCTTTTTTGCATCCGGCGAGCGTCAGGATGACGTCGCCCGCCATCATCAGTCCCGCGCAGCCGGGGACCCAGACGAGGCTTGCCGGTACGCTGCGGCGGCCCGGCGGGGGCGCTTCCAGCGCCTCGGGCTTGGCGGGAAGCTCGGGGGAGTAGATCACGCGCAGGTGCTTGACGCCGCGGTCGCGCAGTTCCTTGCGCATCACGCGCGCAAGCGAGCAGTTGCGCGTTTTGGAGATGTCCGTGATGCATAGCTGCGAAGCATCCAGCTTGTTCCCCGTGCCCATGGCGGAGAGGATGGGAATGCCTCGGGCCTGCGCCGTCTGGATGAGGTCGAGCTTGCTCGACACCGTGTCGATCGCGTCGAGGATGTAATCATAGCGCGCGGCGAAGAAGTCCTCGCGGTGCGCGGCGTCGTAGCGCGCACAGATGAGGTGCAGTCTGACATCGGGGTTGATGTCGCGGCAGCGCGCGGCGAGCGCATCGGTCTTATTTTGGCCAACGGTGGAGTGCAGTGCCTCGAGCTGACGGTTCAAATTCGTGGGGCTGACAGTGTCATCGTCGATGAGTGTCAGCTCGCCGACGCCTGAGCGCACCAGCGCCTCGACCGCGTAGCTGCCCACGCCGCCAAGGCCGAACACGGCCACATGGCTGCGGTGTAGCTGATTCATCGCGTCGCCGCCGAGCAGCATCTGCGTGCGTAAAAACTGATTGTCCATAGTGTCGCCTCAAAAGTCAGAATCAAAAAGAAATAAGCTGCCGGTCAGAAACCGGCAGCTTATTTTGTCGTAAGAGGGGATTACCCGACGTACTTCATGCCGCTGAGCTGCTCGGTCTCCACACCATCGGTGATGGCAGCGTACCACTCGTTGTAAGCGTCGTTCTTGAGATCAAGGTCAGCCTTGTAGTACCAGTAGGGCTGGGGATTGGTCTCGACGAAGTACATCACGTGATAGCCGTTGCTGGACTCGACGATGCCCGTGTCGCCGCTCTGGCGCGCGGGATCGAAGCACCAGTCCTCGAAAGAGGGGACCATCTCACCCTTGTAGATGTTGGAGTACAGGCCGCCGTTGCTGGCGCTGCCGGGGTCGGTGGAGTTGGCGACGGCCAGCGCGGCGAAGGCGTCCTCGGTCTTCTCGCCGTCGTTGTACTGCTGCAGGAGCTCGTTGGCCTTCTCCTCGCTGTCAACAAGGATATGACGCACGGACACCGTATGATAGTCGTTGCGGCTGCGGGAGTGGAAGAGCACAGCGTAATAACCCTTCTCGCCATAGGCGGCGACGGTGGTGTCGCCCTCCTGACGGGCATCGTCAAATGCCCAGGTCAGCATATCGGAAGCGCCGTTTTCAGCATAGCCGATGTGCGCATAGGAGCCTTCCATATCCTCGCCGATGGTGTCGAACGTCTCACCCTGCGCATAGCGGGAGAGAGCGGTCTCGGCCTTCTGCTTGGCCTGCTCGAGAAGCTCGGCCTTTTCTTCGTCCGTTGCGTCGTCGCCGGCAGCGGAGGTGAAGAGGATGTACTCGATGTCAACGCTCTGATAGCTCTTGGGATCAGCGTCGTAAGCGGCCTGCACCTCGTCGGAGGTGTAGGACAGGGAGTCAGAGTAGCTGTTGGAGTAAGCCTGCGCGAGCGCGATCATGCGGATGTTGCGCTCGAAGACCTTCTCGTTGACCAGCGGGCCGCAGACGGCCTTGATGTGCTGCGCGCGGGTGTAACCGGCGGAAGCGGCGGCAGCGTCCAGATCGGCAAACGTATCCTGCACGGACTGCTCCACGGCCTCGCTGCCGTCAAAGCCCTCGGCCTCCGCCTTCTGCGCAAGCAGGGCGTAAGACTTGAGGCTCTCGAGCGCCTGATCGCGGAAATAGTCGTACCAGGTGCTGCCGTTGATGGGGCAGTCCTGCTCCTTGAGCGATTTGCTGGTGTCCAAACCGTAAACGCTCAGGTAATAGGAGTTCTTGGAGACAAAGCTGCTGTAAATGGTGTTGTAGAAATAGCTCACATCAGCGGCCGTGTAGGTCTCGTTGCCGATGGTCACGGCGTCGGCGTTGCGTTCGATCACCTTGGAGTTGGCGACTGTGACGACGATACCGACGATCACGAAGATGACGGCGATGGCGATATACAGGGCATTGCTGCGGCGATCCTTCGCCTGCTCGTCCTTTTCGCGCTTCGTCCGGGGATCGACATAACCGCCTGCCAGATTCTCCTGGCGGCTCTTCTTTTCTCTGGATGCACTCATTTGTTTGTTCAGTCCTCTCAATTATTGGGTTTTGCAGATTTGCAAAAGTGCTATTGAAAATGCCCAATCATTATAACGAATGGAACACAATAATGCAATGACAAAATTGTGAAGATTCTTCGTACCATTTTCCGCCCGCAGGCGGAAAACAATTAAAATCGTAATTCCTGACGACATGTGCGTCAGGAATTACTCTTTGTGCAAAGCGAGTGTCGAATTGCCTGCTTGTGCAGACAATGAGGCGCAGAGCGACGCGAATCTTTCTCAATGAAAGCGACGTAAGTCGGTTTCATTGAAGTTACTTCGTGCCGAAAATGCGGTCGCCCGCGTCGCCGAGGCCGGGGACGATGTAGCCGTGCTCGTTGAGATGATCATCGAGTGCGCCGGCGTAGATGTTGACGTCGGGGTACTTCTCCTGAACGGCCTTGATGCCTTCGGGAGCGGCGACGAGCACCATGAGCGTGATGTGCTTGCAGCCGCGCTTGACCATCTCGCCGATGGCTTCGCAGGCAGAGCCGCCGGTGGCGAGCATCGGGTCGACGATCATCACGTCGCGCTCGGCCACGTCCTTGGGCATCTTGCAGAAGTAGGGGTGGGGCTCGAGCGTCTCTTCATCGCGGTACATGCCGATGTGGCCCACACGGGCGGAGGGCACCATGCGCAGCACGCCGTCGACCAGGCCGAGACCGGCGCGCAGGATGGGGACGACAACGAACTTCTTGCCTGCGAGCGTGGGGGCGTCCATCTCGCAGATGGGGGTCTTGATGTGCTTGGTGGTCAGCGGGAGGTCGCGCGTGGCCTCGTAGGTGATGAGCATACCGATCTCGGACACGAGCTCGCGGAAATCCTTGACGCTGGTGTTTTCATCGCGCATGATGGTGAGCTTGTGAGCGACGAGGGGGTGGTTCATGATGTGTACTTTCTCGTTGAATTTGGCTTCCATTGCTTTGACCTCCGAAAAAATATATTTTAATGTGTTTTTGCTTACTGGTTCAATTTGGAGCTTCTCAGGCGCTCTGCCTGCGCGGGGCGCAGATAAACGGGGAGAAGCTCCTGCGCGCTCACGGCCTCGCCGCGCGCATAGGCGCGCTCGGCCGCAAGGCCGACGCCCACGGCGCTCTGATAAAGGAGCATACTGGGCGCGAGCGAGCACTTGACGCCGTGCTCTTCTAAATAACGATAGCACAGCACGCCGCCGTCGCCGAGGACGGTGATGGGCTGCTGCTTGCCTTGAAGCTGCGCGCAGAGCGCTTCGAGCGAGATCGCGCGGTCCGGCGTCAGGCGCGTGAGTTCGCCGCCCTTTGCCTCGAAAACGGCGTTATAGACCTGCGAGCGGCGCGCGTCCATCGCGCCGACGATAAGCCCGTCGATGTGCGCGGCATTCTGTGCCATGGCCTCGAGCGTCGAAACGCCGAGGCACGGCTTGTCTGCGGCCCAGGCAAGGCCCTTGACCGCCGCAATGCCGATGCGAAGGCCCGTGAACGAGCCCGGCCCCGCCGCGATGGCGATGGCATTGATATCATCGAGCGTCAGATCGGCGTTTTTGAGCATCGCATCCACCATCGGCAGAAGCGTCCGGCTGTGCGTCAGACCCGTGCACTGATAGGCGGAGGCGAGCGGCGCGCCGTCTTCGACGACGGCGCAGGAAACGCTCTTCGCCGATGTTTCCAGAGCGAGAATTTTCATGCGAATCTGCCTCCTGTGACCGTGATGGTGCGCCAGTCTTCGTGCTCGTCTGTGCGCGCGATGTCGACAAAGATCGTGTCCTCCGGCAGCGCGTCGGAGACGCGCTCGCTCCACTCGACGGCACAGACGCCGCCGCGGGCGAGATAATCGTCCCAGCCGATGTCGAACAGCTCGTCCGACGAGCCGAGGCGGTACATATCAAAATGGAAGAGCGGCGTTCTGCCCTCGTACTCGTTGACGATGGTGAACGTCGGGCTCGTGACGCGTCCGCGGCAGCCAAGGCCGCGCGCAAGACCGCGCGTGAAGGCGGTCTTTCCCATGCCGAGCGAGCCCGTGAAGGCGAGCACATCGCCGCCGCGGAGCTTTTGGGCAAGCTCTTCGCCAATCGCCTCGGTCTCCTGCGTGCTGTGCGACAGAAATTGCATGGTTTCGCCTCCTTGACCCCATTTTCACCCATATTACCAAATAGTATAGCACAGCGCGCCGGCCTTTACAATTCCTTTTCTGCGGAAAGAGGGAGAAATGTGCGTTTACAGACGGGTAAAATTGTGCTAAAATACATCGAAAACTTTGTGCGAAGGGAGCGTGAGGCTGTGAACAGATTCCGCGATTTTTTAAGTGACGTGGTGCGGCAGTCGGATATGGTGCTGCTGTCGCTGTGCACCGTTTCCACGCTTTACGGCATGGTGCTCATCGCGAGCGCCACGCATTTCCGCAATACCTTTAAATATGTTGCCATTCAGGGATTTGGCTTGCTGCTGGGCGTGCTGCTCTACTTCCTGCTCTCCAGCATCGACGTGTCGGAGGTCGGAAAAAAATGGAAGTGGCTGCTGGCGTTCAACTTCGGCTTCATTCTGCTGCTGCGCACGCCCTTCGGTCTCACGCGAAACGGCAACCGCGCCTGGCTCGGCGTGAACGACATCGGCAAAAGGCTCGGCGTCGGCTTTTTGGAGAATTTTCCCATCACCGTTCAGCCCGCCGAGATCGTGAAGATCACGTTCATTATCCTCTTGGCGCGCCAGCTTGCGCTGCTGCAGGAGAAAAAGGACCTCACGCGCTTTTCCAATGTCATCCAGCCCACGGCGCACGCGGGCGCGATGTTTGTCTTCTACTATATCCTCTCCAAGGACGCGGGCAGCGGGCTTGTCTATCTCTTCGTCTTCTTGTGCATGGCCTTTGCCGCGGGCTTTGCCCTGCGGTGGCTCTTCCTCGGCGTGGGCGGCGCGGTGGGCGGATTCCTTGCTGCGTGGAATTTCAATCTCCTGCGCGGCGACTGGTACGACCGCATCAAGGTCATTCTGGACCACAGCTACCAGCCCGAGGGCAAGGGCTGGCAGCAGACGCGCGGAATGCTCGCTCTCGGCTCGGGCAAGCTGACGGGGCAGGGCCTCTTCAACGGCACGCAGACGCAGTCGTTGTACCGGTCGAGTCTTCCCGAGCGGCAGACAGACTTCATCTTCTGCGTCTGCGGCGAGGAGCTGGGCTTTATCGGCTGCCTTCTCGTCATCGTGCTGCTGCTGGCCATCATTGTCCGCTGCCTCATTGTCGCGCGCGAAGCGCCGACGCGCATGGAGAGCCTTGTGTGCGTCGGCATGGCGGGCATGCTCATTTTCCAGACGATCGCGAACCTCGGCATGTGCTTGTTCCTTATGCCGGTCATCGGGCTGACGCTGCCGTTTTTCAGCTACGGCGGCTCGTCCGTCGTCACGCTCTTCGGTGCGATGGGGGTCGTGTCCGGCATCAAGAAGCGGTCAAGGCCGGAGTGGCTCATAAACTGACGTTTCAAAAGCGGGGATTCTCTCAA